>ERZ779877.154-NODE-154-length-79830-cov-52.695769_pt1 | contig 79830 bp, 122 predicted proteins | sample MGYA00511556_ERZ779877 | MGnify/ENA primary metagenome ERZ779877 (study PRJEB29588, sample SAMEA2159338) | human gut metagenome | biome: human gut; feature: human-associated habitat; material: faeces | place: Denmark | collected 2008/2010 ... | reverse complement strand
TTTAAGTATGTTTGATAAGTTATACATTTAAGTCATTGGAAGAATTTAAATTATAACATACATATAAAAATTTGATTGAATTATATTTATTAAAAAAGATAAGATTTAGATAATTATCTTCCTATATATCTAATATATAGTTTTCTTATGTTAACTTTACATATATTATAAATTATATGTTATTAAGTTAAATATCTAACATATATAATAATATTAATTTAAAAGTTTATGGCAAAAATGAAGGAAAATCTTTCTGATATTTTTTCAGGAGTTAATAAAGAATTATTGAATTCTACAAAGGATAAGTTTAATAAATTGTCAAGTATAGAAAAGAAGAAGGTACTTGATAGTACAAATAAACTTATGGAGACATTCTGTGATATTTGTGGTGTTGAAAATAAGTATCATTTGACAGAGGAAATGTTTGATGATGCAAAAGAAAAGTGTAAGGAAACTGCAGAAAATATTAAAGATTCTATTAAGGAATCAAAGGATAATCTTGCAGAAATTGCTCGCGATACATTGACTAAATTGGGTATTTCTGATGAGTTTATTAAGTCATGTAAGGTTGATAATGATAAGATTTATATTGATGTTCAAATGCCGGTAGATTCATATATTAATGATATTGATATTGATTTGAATATTGATAATGATGGTGTTTCATATGATCAACATACAGAGGAGCCACATAATGTACCAAAGTTTACTAGAAAGAATAAAGTAAAGAATAAGAAAGTTCGTCTTAATAATAAGATTAAGTTTAAAGATAATCATCCTGTTGTTGATGCAGAACAGATTGCAGATGATACTCAATGCTCTGTAAAGACTACAAATATTCTTGATAGACTTAAGGCAGAAGCAAAAGAAAATGAAGTAATTGAACCAAAGATTAATTTGGATGATATTAAACAGGTTCTTATTGATAAGATTTGTGCTATTCTTGAAGATGATGATACGCATGCATATACAGTGTATCCAAGAGAGTGTAATATACCTGCTTCAGTAAATGTAATTCTTGATGATGTATGTAGTTGTGTTCGTGAACATCTTGATATTCTTACAGATATTTCAGATACACTTAAGAATAAGTACGGCTTTCCTGATGTATATGTACATATTCTTAGAGATACTGATATTCATAATGTTAATACAGTTTCATTGTCAGTTACATGCATATTGGAAGATTAATTATTTTTCATAGTTAAATACTTTTATTATAATAAATTATAAACATTATAATTTATATAAATACAATTAAACTTGTATTCGAATAAAAGCTAGAAAACTACAGATTAAAATCATCTATAGAAAGTCGATATTTAAGTTTCGACTTTTTGAAGAAGTAATATAATTTAACTAGATCTTTATATGTAGGTTGTAACTTAAATTCTTCCAATGACTTAAGATATAACCAATTAAACATATTTAGATCTGGTTGAATTATATTCTTTTTTATCTATTTTATTTTACTTATATATTGATTATAAAACTCATATCCTCGTCTTCCTATTTCTATTGAAGCTAATATCATATCCGGTAAATTTAAACTTCTATATAAGAAATTACCTATAAATGATGAATACTCCGGTTTCACCTTCAATAATTTAATATTATGAATATTACAGCGCTTTGTTAAATTATTTACAAATATATTTCTACACCATGAATTATTAACTAACTTGTTAAAACGTTTACCTAACTCTTTATCTGATGTTTTAATATTCAAATCTTCAATAGAAATAAGCTAACATTTATAATATATAGATTTATTAACTATATTCTTTACAATTTGTAAAGTCTCAAATTTTCTTTTATTTGAAATATATTTTCTTTCACTAGATTCTAAATTATATCCTTTATTTTTTAAGTTAAAATCTTTATCATTCAATTTCTTTATAAAATAAATGCCTGATTTAATAACATCAAATTCTGATTCAGATTTCCAATCTACAATACTCCATCCTATATAATTTGGATTCAAGTCTAATGATAAAACTCTATTTTTTATAAATTTTGCTTCATAATTATAAATATCAGTTTCTTCAAATATTATGTATATATATTCTAAATCTAATTTATATGCAATTTTAATTTCTTTTCTTTCCTACTTTTGATATAATTTAGATAATATTTGCTTACGTTTATTTAATCCTATAAGTTGTAAATTAATATTTAACTTTCTATTAGGTTTAAACGATATATTTTCTAAGTTCTATTCTATATGAAATTTTCTATTACCTTTAACCGATTTGTTTATAACTTCACCAATTGAATATATAGGTGATAAACGTTTCAATTTAAACTATTCTTTAGAAATATTGTTTTTTAATCGCTAAAAATAATTCTTTTTACCACCAAAGATTACTTTATCTACTTTAGGTATATCATAAAAACTACATTGAATAAACCAACTATCTAACAAATCTATATTATTTAATAACTTAATCTATTGTTTTATATCTTTCTATAATTTGCCTTCCTAAATACGGTTATATACAAAATGCAGTACAGAGCTATATTGTCTAATATAATCCTGTATAATATCTAATGACTAATCATCTGCCTGATATTTAATCTTTAATACTTGCATTTTATAAATTTCTTATATAAATTATAATTTTACATTCTATTTATTATATTTTTTATTTATGTTTTTGATTATAAATATAAAAAATAAATTTTATCTAAATCAAAATTATATGTAATTATTGATAAGATAAATAATAAAAAGAAAATTTATTTAATAAAACATAATATGGGAAAAATTTCTATTGACTTATCTACTATAAAATCAGCAGGTATTTATACTATAGAAATCGATAACTCACAACGTGAGGTAACAAATCCTACTTCACTTCGTTTGTTACCTGGTTTTAATAATAAAGGTCCTTTCAACCGTCCAGTATTTATGTAGTATGAATCTGAACGTCAGAAGATCTTTGGAGATATTGATAGTAAGCTTGAGTAGAAAGGTTGTTTCTTTAATAGAATGGCATAGACAATGCTTAAGAACGGTCCTATATTGGCTCTTAATTTGTTAAAAGTTGATGATTCAATTGATGGTCCAGACCAGGTAAACTATGCTACAATGTCATTAGATTCATGTAAGCCAAATCCTAAAGTTACAAGCGCAGGAAAAACTTATGGTGAATATGATTATCAGGCAGCAACAATTAATAATAAGTTATATGGTTCAAAACAGGGTGATGTAATTCCTTATGTAGGTAAAACACCATATGCAAGTTTGTTTGACCGTGCACGTTTCTGGATTCCTTCTAAGAATAATCTTCAGGCTGTTGCAGCTAATGGTTTATTAAGTAATGATCAGGGTTCATATGAACATACTAATTTACTTAATTTTGCTAATACTGGTACTGATGAAATTTCAATTCTTGTTTATAAGCCAGAAAATGTTACAGGTTATAATATAACTGCAAAAGAATGGTGGGGTGGTGATGAAAACATTCCTTATGGATGGATTCGTCCATCTGATTATATTTCAGATTACTTTATTCGTGTTGTAGCAATCAAAGGTAATTGGACAAATTATCCTGTTCTAGCAAGTGATCCTATTTGGAGCAAGTATTTCGACAAAAATGGTGTAATTAAGAATAAAGTTTCATCATTATGTTCAGCAGAAGGTGTAACATTTATTGGTTCTTGGACAGGTTCAATTATTCCTGACTTTGTTGATAAACAAGGTAATTATATGTATATTGAATCAAAGGTAAATGCAAATACAGAACGTACAGGTCTTTTAATGTCTGTAAATGAAGATGCCCTTCAGGTTATTTCATATGACAAGAATGGTGTTGATATTGAAACAGGTAATAAAAACGGTACAGGTACATGGGTATTTGATTTTGATGGAAATAAACAAGCAGAATCAGAATTAGGTGAAAGTTCAATTAATGAATCTGGTTATCTTGTTGATATGGTTGGACATAATTTACAAAATGGTATTTATGCAGATAACTATTATTTAAATCTTGCTCATCCATTGTCAAATGAACAAAAACTTCCAGATGAGTCTGTTTTATGTTATACATATTATTTCCTGAAAACACAGGCTAGTTGTACACAAGATTTAAATGCATGGTGTATGTCATTTAATGGCAGAGATACATTATCTTCAGAAGATAATGTAGTTCCTGCAGCAAAAATTAGAGTACTTTATTGCAGAAATCGTTCTATTGATACAAAGAAATTTGTAAAAGCATATTCATTGTTTGATGGAAAAACAAATCAACCTGTTAAAACAAATAATTCTAAATATGGTGCAAACTTTTATATCATTGAAGATTATAATGTTGATACAAAAACATCATCATTAGATCCAGAAATTTAGAAATGTTTAACAACATCTCTTAGTGATTTAAAGTCTACATTAACAAAGATAACTACAAAACTTAAAGCATTACCTGTATATGCTCAGTCTAATTTAAAAGTGTCATATAATATAAAGGATGCTGTGTATAAACTTGATAAAAATAATAAGTAGCAAGCAACCGTTGCTGATGTAATTGCAAAAGATGTAGAAACTCTTTATATTAAAGAAGTACCTGTAACATCGGATACAGGTGATAACTATGTATATGAGGATAAGACAATGTACTATGGTACATACGCAATTCCTACTGTACCAGCTCCTAAAACAATAGCTGATACTGATAATACAAGTGATAAGGTAGAAGTTAAGTTATTCTCTGTAATAGCAGGAACTAAAGCAAATTCATATGCAATTATTCATGATTTGGGAACAATTACTACTACAACTACAACTAATAAGTTAATTCCTGTTGAAATTACAAATTATAAGGATTCAAAAGCAGATACAGGTACTAGTGCAAAAGCTCAAGGATTTACATTCAGCTATGGTGGAAATGATTACTTTGTCAGAGGTATCAGTGCAATACCACAAGCAGAAGGTATTTATACAGCTATGTATAAACTTGTTAATTCTGATACACCAACTTATTTCGGTGTAAACTTCATGTCTTATAACTATATTACAGAACATGTAAGTGAAGTTATTACAAATGCATATAACGCATATTACTTTAATGGATATAAGAATACTTCAAGCGTTGCAGCACCAGTTAATTTACAAAAAACTGATTTATATGATAAAGATACATGCCCAGTAACAGATACAAACAGAAATTCATTCATTATTACTAATGAAACAGAAGCAAATAATATATCTGTAGGTGATTATGTAAATAATATTTCATTCTATAATAATGTTGGTGAAGCTGAAGATTTTGGATTAATTCCAGGTATTACACGAGTTATTACAAAGGTATTCGTTAATGTTGACGCTCGTAATGAATTCTATTATAAGGGCTCTAAATATCATATTAATATTGGAGCACTTGGTGACGGTAATTTAATTGAAACAACTTCAGGTAAGAGAGGATTCTATTTGTTTACTACATTAGATCCTGTTTATATCAGTAATACTAATTATGTTGTTCGTCAGAAACCAATTACAGATGATAGCATTTCACATAATTTGAAATTTATTCCTCTTAAAGGTTTGCATATTTCAGCAAAACACCGTCCAGGATTTGATGAATATGGAAAACTTGATATTGAAGGTGGTATTGAAAAGATTTACTCAATGCTTCAGGATGATGGAATTCATAGAGGACTTTGTAACCCTAATATGGTTGATTACCGTTATATCGTTGACTCAATGTCATATGGTTTAACAAATGAAATGGGAGGTAAGAAATATCTTTCTATTCTTGCAAAGGATCGTATGAAAACAACTGCGTTACTTAATCTTCCATCTAAGAGACAGTTTGAACTTTCAGTTGATCCATGTTTCTGTGATACATATGATCAGGGTGTTTATACAAAACCTTCATTCGATACTAAATATATACCACAAGGCGGTAATACAGACATGTGCTCTACTAAAATGTTTAGCTTACCTACTGAAGATGATGGTTCTAAGTTTGCAGCAGCATTCTGGCCTCACTTAGTATATAATGTAAATGGACGTAAGATAAATGTACCACCTGCAGCTGATGTTTGTGATGTTCTTATTCGTAAATTCAATGGTGGTGACCCTTATGTAATTGCAGCTAATAGAAACGGTATTATTAGAAACTCTGATGTTATTGGTATTGAATTCAATGCAGATACAACAGATAGAGATTATCTTGAACCATTCGGTGTTAATACTATTATTCATGAAGGTAATAATATTCTCATTTATGGTAACCAAACATGTTATTAGAATACTAAGAGTGACTTTAATAAGTTACATGTTCGTGAGAACCTTAATACCCTTGAAATTGCATGTGAAGATGTACTTAAGAGATATAACTTCTTATATAATACACCAGCTGTTCGTGCTTCAGTTGTTACTGCACTCACACCAATTCTCGAGACAATGAAATTGTCTAACGCAATTGAAAGTTATGAGATTATTTGTGATGAGTCAAATAACACACCGGACATCATAGCTGAAGATTATGGAATAGTCGACATCGGCGTGATAGTATCTCACGGATTAGAGAAGATAGTGCAACGTATTACTTTGAATCGTAGAGATTCATTACAAGATAGATAATTTATAATAATATAATAATTAAATAGGTTAGAATCTAGAGTTCTAACCTATTTTTATTTTTAGTATTTTGTATAACTTTTCCATAATTTGTTATATAATATATAAATATAAAATTTCATTAATGAATGATGATTTAATAATACAAAAATTCATAACAGATAAAAATAAGATTAATTCACATTATAAACAAATTATAAATAAGAATCAAGAAATAAAAGAATATTTAGATAATCGCTATAAGGATGGAAATAATGATTATTGTGAAACATTATATAGAATACAATATCATTTAGATACGCATCCAATATGTCCAAATTGTGGGAAATATGTTAAGTTTATATCAGGTACAGGCTATAGAGGTTATTGCTCGGTAAGTTGTAGTAAAAATTATATTAAAGAAGATAATAATTTAATTATAACAGATTATACAATTAAAAATGATTATTTACTTAATGGTGAATTAAATACAAAAAATAAATTACAAATAAAATACATTAAGGAACATGGATATGAATTGTATTTATTAAATAGATATAATGATTCATAGAATTTTGGTGAAGTTATTTATAGAATATGTAATAATATTGATAATATACCTAAATGTAAAGAATGCGGTAAACACGTTAGGTTTTTAAATTTATCTGATGGTTATGATGATGTATGTTCAGATCGTTGTAAAAGTATTTCATTATTACCAGAAATAACAGATGATTATATAAAGTCTTTAGATAAGAAAGGAGGATTATTTAAAAATATATGGTATGGTCATGATAAAATTGAGCAATATTTGAAGAATAAATTTAAAGATGAATATAGATCGTATGATGAAGCAATTTATATGGTATTAATGAATATGCATAAAATTCCAAGATGTCCTGTATGTGGTAATTATGTTAAATTTGAAAAGAATAGATATGAACATAAATTTATGAAATACTGTTCTATTGAATGTCAATCAATAGGAAGGCGAACAAAAACTATTAATAAGATTAAAAAATTAACAGGATTTAATATTGAATTAACAAATGATAATCAGTATAAATTTATTAATGTTTGTGATATTCATAAAGAATTTATTTTAACACATGATTAGTTTCATAACAGATGTTCATCAACCAGATATATGTATGGTGTATTATGTCCTATATGTAATCCTGAACGAAATCCTCAAACATCAATAGAAACTATTATGAAGGATATATTAGATAATTTAAATATTGAATATATACAACATGATAGGAAATTAATTGGTCCTAAAGAATTAGATTTTTATTTAAATAATTATAAAATAGCAATAGAATGTAATGGAACATATTGGCATAGTTTATAGAAGAAAGATAAAGATTATCACATTAATAAATTTAATATATGTAGAGATAAAGGAATACAATTAATATCATTTTGGGAATATGATATTAAACATAATGAAAGTTTTATTACTAATATTTTAAAAATATATTCAAATAATATTGAACATAATTATACAGATAATTTTAATTACGAAATTAAATGTATAGACAATAAAGAATATAGAGATTTTGTTAATTCATATAGTTTACATAGGAATAATAAAAGAGTAAATTTAAAATTGGGATTATATATAGAAAATAAGTTAATTTATACATTTGGTTTAAATGAAAATAAAACAAATATTCATATATTAAAAATTGTTTCAAGATTTAATTATTACATTAAAGATGTAGTAAAATACATTATTGACTATTTAGATACGGATAAAGACATTATTATTGATGTTAATAATGATATAGGTGATATTTATAATATAACGAAATATTGTTGTTATTATAAAAATATAGATTCATATGAAGATTTTGTTATACGAAAAGATGATACAGCTTTAGCAAAAAAGAATGATAAATTTGTAGTAAGATGTTATAATTCTGGAATAATTGAATATAAAGTAAAACTTTTGTGATTTAATTATCTATAATAATTAATAATATTAGATAGAAATATGGATAGAGAAGAAGATTGTAAGAAAATTATAGATAGATATAGTCCAGATATTAATAAGAGTATAAATTCGGTTTTAGAAAAAATATATAATGCTGGATGGCATGATGGTAGGCATGCAGAGCGTGATAAGTGGAGTAAATGTGAATATCTTATAATTGCACCAGATAAAATGGATAAAATTGCTAAGATATTGGATAATCCTCCTTGTAAGAATTGTGAGTTTAGTACAACAGAAAGATTAACGGGATGTCTAGCTGTTCCACAGAAATGTGAAAAATATCAAGAATATTCTTTATTATGTGAATTAATAAAATATTTTAAAACATGTGCTTATAAATCATAAGACTTTATTTAGGAATTTGATTATAATATGTAGATAAACTAAAAATATACACATAATAACTATCAAATGAAAACAAAAATGAAGCAGATTAATAAGATAGATAATTCTGTGAAGTTACCATGGACTATCTATAAAGGTTTTGATGTAAAACCAAGTAAAAATGAAAATAATGTAATTAACGAGAAGTTAAATGAAAATATACCTTGTATGTGGTATTAATATATAAGAAAGTCTGAATTATATTACACTTATAATTCAGACTTTTTATTTTATTTATTTCATAAAATAAATATTGTAATAAATTATTTTAATTTAATTATGAGTTAGACCTTATATGAAACATTAATAAGTGGAATATCATATGCTGTATAGAAATCTATAAATGAGATGGCAAGATTAGCAGTATAGAGAACAATCGATAAGAAATTATGGTTAAGTGTTGCATCAACATGTTCAAGAAATAAATCAACAGAAGCTGAAAATATTAGACCTATAGGTTCTGATAAAGAAAATTTATTGAATAGATATGTTGCTGCTCTTATAATTATGCGAAAGCCTTGTCCTGAAACAGAGGATGATATTGATACATTAAAGACATTTAAATTGGTTGCTAAACGTTATTTACAATTAGGCGGAACATTATAGGAAATATAGGATTTATACAATAAAAACACAGGTAAAACAAGAATTATACCACAAGGAACAGAAAAGAACCCTATATAGAAAAAAGAAGAATATACCGATAAACCAGTATCAACCAATAATATTGTTAAAGATGAACCAACATAGAAAGATTCATATGGTGGAATGGGATTATTTGATGATGATGACATATTTGGTGATGATACAGATGATATATCAAATTCAGAATTAATATAGAATATAGTTGGTTTAGATATAAATGCCGATTTAACAACTGTTCTTATTCAACAATTAGGAAATAAACCAAGAGGTTGGAAATTTTATAAACATACAAATGATGAGTATGAGAAATATATGACAGCAGATTGTGCACCTGATTTTGAATGGAGATATAAGAAATATGTAAAAGACGTAATGAAAGTAATCAAACTAAAGAATTGGACATGTTATGAAGTTAATGCGCCAACTAATTGGCAAATATCAACATTTAAAATAGAAAATCTTACAGATACTTTAGTTAGAGATTAGATGCAAAAATATTTTGATTTTTATAATAATAAGAAAGAACCTAGTAAATAGAAATCACCAGAAGAGATTACTAAAATGATAGATGAGCGAATGCAGGTTTATAGATAGTTTGTTAAAGGCAGGAAAAAACAGGTTAATGCTATAAATAATGATTATGTAAAGAAATTGTTTGAAGAGGATGAATCTGTATATAGAGTTTATTTATCACCTGATACAGGAGTAATGTTACTTGTTAAACGAGATATGGAAGGATTACCATATGATGATTAGGATGTTTATAATTATATTTTAACATTTACAGGTAATGTAAATTATAACAATGATTTAAGAGATAAGGATTATAATAAGAAATTAAAAGAAAAGGCAAAAGTACAAGCAAAGAGAAAATAGACATTTTTAAAGATGTTACATAAGTATTGTGGTTTAGGTCCAAGTTTTAGTTATACTGTATTATTTGATGATGACAATTATCCGTATATGGTTGAAACATGTAGACTAGGTAATGCAGAAGGTGTATATAGAATATTATAGAAACGTTTTTATAATCATGGAGAACATTTTTCATTATATGTACGGACACCAGAACATACAGAACCTGATTCTATTCATGAATTAGTTTAGAATAAAGAACATTATCATGTTGAATTAGTAAGATTTATATATGGTGAAAATAAAGGTAAATATCCACAGGTTTTACCAAGTGATGATTATTATATAATGTTTAAACCTACTGAATAGGGTAGAGCACGAATAGATTATATGATTAATAATAAGTAATTTAAATACATTAAATTGGTTAGTAATATTTCGATGTTACTAACCAATTTTTAATTATATTTTATCTGATGGTGAAATAAATCAAATATATACTAAAATATTTGAAGATATATAGAAGATTTAAAAATATTTATGTATCTTTGAATAGACAATTTAATTGTTATCTATATATAAAGAACATATGGAAATAAATTATTGTGAATCAGGGCATCCATTTACAACAGAAAGATGTGTGCAACGTCTCATAACAGAATATAATAAACATAAGAATTTGATCATCGCATTTGATTTTGATAATACTGTATTTGATTATCATAAAGAAGGAAATCAATATGAATATGATGATGTTATTGACTTACTTAAATACTGTTATGATTTAGGTATGACACTTGTATTATATACATGTGAAGAAAATATAGATAAGATAAAATGGAAAATAAATTGGTGTAAAGAATATATGGGATTTACACCAAATTATGTAAATAAATCACCTGTATTGAAACAATCTTATAAGAATGGTAAAATATATTATAATATTCTTTTGGATGATCGTGCAGGCTTAAATGAAGCATATTCTATATTAATTAATGTTGTTTCTTATATAGAAAAAGATAAAGGTTTAATTAAATAATTTAGAAAAAGTATGAAAAATATTAATCTTCTTGATAGTTATAATTCAGAAGTGAAGTATGAACTTACTACATTTCCGGATGGTGAACCACATATTAAGTTCCTGGAAGATATTGATCGGAAGGATTCTTATAATGTAGTATGTAGAATTACAAATCCTACAGAATTGTTTGTAGTTATGCAGGTTGGACATATTTTAAAGCGTCAAGGTGTATTGTTTAATCTAACTATTTTGTATCTCATGTCTATGCGAATGGATAGAGTTATTAATTTCAATGAAGCATTTACATTGGAAATTGTTGCAAATATGATTAATAGTTTCAACGCTGAACATGTGTACATTTTTGAAGCACATTCTGATCGTACATTTAAATTGATTAAGAATTCAGAACCTTATTATGCACTTAATATGAATAGTGATTATAATAAGATGCGTGAAGATTTGTATGAATCTGAGAATTCTGTTATTTGTTATCCAGATCATGGAGCATATGAGCGTTACGGTAAGTGTTTCTATCCTACATCTGCATATCTTTGTATGAATAAGGTTAGAGACCTTGATAATAAGGGAGTTATCAAGTCTATGGAAATTTCTGAAATTCATCTTCCACTTATGAATGAAGATGAAGTAAAGCAGATTACCATTATTGATGATTTGTGTGATGGCGGTGGCACTTTCTGTTGGGCTGCTAACATTCTTCGTGAACGATTCGGGAAGGATGTAAAGCTTAATATCTTTATTAAGCATTTGGTAAATCCTGTAGGTCTTGAGAAACTTATCAATTCATTTGATAATGTTTATATTACTGATTCTTACAAAGATTGGGAACCTAAAGTAATTATTTTAAATGCACAAAAGAAGGTACATATTATTCATTTAACATAATTTAAATTTTATAGTCTGAATAATTTTATTATAAGTTATTCAGACTTTTTTATTTTTTATTATATAACAATATATATATAACAAAAAATTATTATACATGGAAAAGAATTTTAATAACGAAATTGATGAGATGGATGATGTTTTGAATCCAGATGAAATAATTGATGATACTAGTTCAGATATTAATGATGAGGATATTGTCACAGATGAGGATGATAATGAATATGTATCAAAAGAGTATGCTGATAAACTTATTTCAGAATTGAAAACAGCAAAAGAAGATGCTGATACATGGAAGAATAAGTATATGTATGCATTATCTGATTTTGAAACATATAAGAGAAATTCGCAGAAGGATAAGCAGAATACATTGAAATATGGTAATGAAAAAGTAATTAAGGATATTCTACCTATTATCGATGATTTTGATAGAGCATTTATGCATATGGATGCAGAAGTAAAAGAAGGTGTTATGCTTATCTATAAGAACTTTATTTCTGTATTAGAAAAACATGATGTTACTATTATTCCAGCAGAACCAGGTGATAAATTTAATGAAAATATTCATGAAGCAATTTCTGTTGTTCCTGCAATGAAAGATGAACAAAAAGGCACAATTGCAGATTGTGTAACTAAGGGATATATGTTACTTGATAAAGTTATCAGATATTCTAAAGTAATTGTATTTAATTAAAATAGAATATCATCATTATAGTTATATGAAGTATTAAATATATCATCAATATTTAATTGTTGAAATTGCTTCTACTATATACTTATATCAAAATCAAATCTATTTTCAGATTTATTATATTTTGCTATTGTTTTGTCAAAATCAAATTGATTATCAGTATCAAATATTGATCTGAGTGTATAGTTTTTACCATTATGACGTAACGTTTTAACAAATTCTCTATTAGTTGGATATTTTCTATTCATATTAATTATGTATTAATTATAATATATTTATTTTAATGTTAATGAATATTAAAATATATATGATTATTTTTATTATTGAAAATATATATGTATCTTTGTACTATATTTAAGATATAAAAACATATAATTATGAAAGAAAACGTAGTAAAGACTGTTAATTGGTTTGATATTAAGGATGATGTAAAAATCATCAAAGAAGATAAAGTTTCAAAGCGTATTAAGTCACATAATGTGGTAATGCATCATAAGAATAATGTTAATACGTTGGATGGCTCTATTAATGTAAACCATGCCATTTGCAAAAAGGTTACTGCAAAGAATATTGAACCATTTGAAAGTATACTTGTATATAATCCAAATGATAAAGTAAAGTATCATTGTGATGGTGGTATGTTCAATGGTAAAACTATTTGTGTGAAATGCCGTTCAAATGCATATAATTTCGGAGGTAATTTTACATTTACTGAAGATGATTTATCAGCAGATATGATTGCTGTATATTACTATGATCCAGATACTAATCTTGGTCATTGGTTTCTTTGTGATAGAAGTCGTTTGAGAAAGAATAAGATGAGAAAGTCACAAAGTATTTATATTTGTCATCAGGATTACATTAAAGAACATGCATGGTGTGAATATACAGTTACTTTTGAAAGATAATTTAATTTTTTTGAAAAAAAGTTCTCAAAATTACAGACTTTTTAAAAAAATTTAGATATATATAATATAGTAAAAATAAAATAAGTAAAGAGATTATGAAAACTTTAAATATGACATATGGTATGCATCCCGTTTGTGGTATGGTTCACATGTTCCCATGTGGAGGTGGTCAACCTATGTCTATACTTGAGTGTTTAAAGTTTTCTTGTATGTTGCAATCATAACCGGTTAACTCAACATATATACAAATTTAACCTCAAGTAGAAAATTGATCAAAATTCTACTTGAGGTTTTTCTTTTTATGGTCCGTCTGGTGTAATTGGTAACATGGCAGATTGTGGTTCTGCAGTACAGGGTTCGAGTCCCTAACGTGACCCAATTTATATTTTATTTTTCAGGATGTAGCTGGTAATTGGTTTCCAACCGAGTTTGGAACTCGGATTAAGTTATGCAGGTTCGAGTCCTGTCATCCTGACAGAATCGATAAATCTGATATTATCCTTACGTAATTAATCAGATTTAAAACTTTAGATAGTAAGGTATCTATATAATGGAAGTTCACGCCTAAGGGAAGATTTATACATTATAATTTTACTCTGTTAGCTCAATTGGATTAGAGTAATTCGCTACGAACGAATAGGTTAGGAGTTCGATTCTCTTACAGAGTACAAACATATATCTCTATAGTTTAAGTGAATAAAATAGGATTTTCCTAAATTCCAGTTACTGGTTTGATTCCAGTTAGAGATACATTAATTATTTTGATAAAAAATAAGAGAAATATATAGACTTTTGTTTGATTTCAACATATACATTATGTTAATTGAATGAACAGTTAATAATTAATAATAAAAATACTATTAAAATGTGGGGTTTTGAGTGCCCATCATTTAAAGAGTTTCGAGAAGAAGACATTGTATGTAAAAGCATTAAGTTTCATTTAGCTGATGAAATGTAGTCAAGCGTGATGGTAACGATGTACATGGATCCATCCGTATAACTTCAGGGAATCACAAGCATTAATCTTGGAGAGTACAGTTTTTAGTCTGAAATGACGAATTTTCCTACTGGTTGCTCAATATGATATTAAGAGTCGGAGATAATTATTTGTAAGTTCCACAATTACAAGAGGAAAATGGAATTAAGTTGTCGGAATAACGTGATTATTCTATGTGCGAGTAAGAGAATGAAAGTAGCATTATATGTATGGTGTACGTATGCATATAGAAACAAAGCAAATAATAACCCTTAGAGAATTTGCCGAGAAAAGGACATTAATAGTATTTATAATTTGCGGGTATAGCACAATGGTAGTGTGTCGGTCTTCCATACAAGAATAAACTTGTAAAATTAAACTATATGCTAATAATAAATGTGGTATTATAAAATAAGAGTTCGAATCTCTTGCATATAGCAAACCGAAAATGTCGGTTCGATTCCGATTACCCGCTCAAAGATAAAATTAGGTATACATAGTTTTGTATCGAAGCTTTATATTACAATTAGTTGTAATATTCAAATCGTTCGTTGACATGGTTATTCCGTGATGTTAGTAGTAAGTTATAATCAATTTATAGCAAACGGAATATTAATAAAAACGTATTCGGCGTTTAAGTTGAATGTACCGCGCTGTCCGTATTGTTGATATTTAATTAAGCATTTAATTAAGTTGAAACATATGTTTAAAAAACTTATGGTACCACGAGTGTTTTCTACGTCGTTTCACTCATTTTTTTGGATATAATATTATATGAGAGTCATAACAGCAAATTTAGTTCTATTGTTTATTGGAATAACATAAGACTCTTGAATCAATTATATTAGGGGAGATATTACAGCGAATTATTATTTAGGATCATACTTTTAATATGAAATTCTTGTCTCCTGTTTATTTGGGTAAATGCCTGAGTGGTCGAAGGGAATGGTCTGCAAAACCATTATTATACGTCGTGTGTTCGAATCACACTTTACCCTCTAATATAAAATATTTCCGTGGTATACAGCACGTAAAAAGAGGTTGACTTGTATATTCTATAGACCTACTGTATAATAATATATATGATGTACATGTGAAACACCATGTTCTATTAAGAGTTCATTAACTGAGGTTAATTTTGAATTGCACTGATATTAGATGCATAATATATAGTGAATATAACGACGGTACTGTGAAATGACTATTATTTTTAGTTGCTTGGAAACGGCGTACGGAGTTTTTATAATAGTGGAAGTAATGATAAAACAGTTAAATGTAAATCTTTCTGAGACAATGGGGACAACTTGTAGTAAGAGAGTATTTTTGTTGATATAGTTTAATGGGAAAACACCCAAATTCCAGGGATAAGAGATGATACTTTGAAATAGGTATTAGAAGATTTTAAATGGTTCGATTCCATTTATCAACTCAAATTAATGAAGTGTGTAGTTTAATTGGTAAAACATCCTTTGAATAGGACTGTGCGCAGATAGAACATAATGTTAGTCATATTAATCGCATTATTGTTAATGATGTTGGTTCGATTCCAACGACACTTCCTAATAAATAAAAAGATCTCGGTAATTAGATAAAACATTATATGAGTGAAACAACTCACCATAACTGCAGATAAATGAGTGAGGGACATAAGAGTGTATGAAGAAAGATGGACTATGGACACCACCATATAATTGCATTTTCAATAATAGTAAAGTAAACTTTAGTATAAGTTCCATTAACGCTAAAATATAAACATTGTTATTGAAGTCTACTATGCGTGCGATGGTTTAACGAAACCATTGTAGTTCTAAGGCATTGTAAAACGTTTTATTTATTAATTTTTATGGCGAGATAGCTTAGTTGGTCAGAGCGCAGGATTCATATCCCTGAGGTCGTGTGTTCAAATCACACTTTCGCTACTATTATTTTTTGATTGTTTATTTTTATAAGAGATATATCATTTTTTGGTATATCTCTTTTTTTATTTAGGAAATAATGTGTATCTTTGAATTGTTATTAATAAAATAGTAATACAATGAAGAAATTTAAAGTATATCAACTTCGTAGAGAAAACGAAAATAGAATTGATGATTATCATGAATCATATGATGCAAGAATGAAAGTTATTGCAGAATATGAGATTTCATCTGATAGAAATGATCCTGTTATTATATCAGAAGATATATGGCATATGTGTAATGTTCATTGTTGGGATCATACATGGTCTGCTGGACAGGTTGTTACACGAGATGATATTACATTGATACCTACATCTGATTTTGATGGATTTGTTAATAGTGATATTGTAGTTGAAACTGCGGATGGATTATATTTAGCAGAATCATGTGGATTCATGAAGGTAGATTCATTGAATTATGCTATGCATAGAATTACTGTAAGATTTCCATTTATCTCTTATTATGATATAAGAAATAAAGAAGATTTTAATGAAGATTTACTTCGTGATATTCGTAATGAGATTCAGGAAGAATATCAGAAGAGAATTGAAGAGTAATAATAAACAATAGATATTGTTGAACATATAGAAAATAATTTTTTGGAATTTTTTCCTAGAATATTTTTTTATTTGGAATAAAACATGTATCTTTGTAATGTAAATAATAAACAAATAATAAACAATTAAAAAATAAAGATTATGAATACAACAGTTAAGATTTCTCCAGCACAGGTTTTCCCAGTAGCTAACAAGATTCGTGCAGCAAAGCACATCTCTATGAAGGAAGCATACGCAGAAGCAAAGGCACAGCTTATTGCAGAAGCAGAGAATGCAGTAAAGACTGCAGAGACAGTAGTTGAAACGCCTACTAATGTAGTTGAGACACCAGCTAATATGAAGTTGCATACAGAGTTGGTAGAGAAGATGAAGAACGGAAACGTTAAGTTTGTATTCTTCAATAACAAAGGTAAGAAGATTACAACTACAGGTACTCTTGATATGTCAAAGGTTCCTACAAACCGTGAGGTTCAGGGTCGTAAGACTGCAAAGGATGAGAATACTCAGGTATTCTATGATGTTCGACATGGTGTATACCGTTCTTATCAGAAGGATAAGTTGGTAGAGATTATTTCAAAGAAGAAGTAAAATATCTTATATATGTTAAAGAATAATGGTGAGTTTCTTGTAGGTAGACAATTCACCATTATTCTTATATAATATATAAATCAATTCGAATAAATATAGAAGTGATTTTATTTAATATGTGAATTGATAATTTGTGAAACATGTGTCTGACGGAAAGCACATGTATTTTTCGTGCAATGTTCAATTTTAATTAATTTTAATTTTGATAGGTTAAAGGAGTAAGCCTATAAGCGCGGAATAATAAAGTCGTATTGAAAATCAAATTTTGATTCCATAAAAGTTGGAATATGGTTTTTGAAGGCTAAGATGAAGTTATAAAGAATTTAACATATTATATATGTGATATATGTATATGTTATTTCTTTTTCATCGAATAATAAAAAATAACATAGAAACAATTAATTTATGAAGAAAAAAGTGATATTAAAGAAAATTTTATTATTTACGCTATTGTTTTTATTACCTTTCATATCAATAAATGCTGCAACTATTGATAGTAATAATAATGCGTATGGAGAAGTAAATGCAAAGACAACAGTAGTTAAACATACAAAGTCTAGTATTGAAAATTCGTTAGTTGAAGAAGCTAGAACATATATCAAGTCGTTATATCCTGGTTGTCCAGATATAATTCCTAGTTATATTGTAAAAGCAGGTTTAACAAATAATATAGATATTTGTTTTATGCTTGCTCAAACACAGTTAGAAACTACCTTTGGCAAGGCAGGTGTAGGAAGAACGTGTTCAAGACGTTCATTATTTGGTATCGAGAAAAGATACTATAAAACATATAAAGAAGCAATTAATGCGTATGTAGACGTATTGACTTCAAATTATTTAGTAAAGGGCCGTACAGAACAACATTTGTTGAATAATTATGTTAATAAAAGCGGTCATCGTTATGCTGGTAATCCTAAGTATGAATATCAACTTAAGAAACATTATAATACAATTGCATCTACAACAAAAATAAAGCAATTGCAACGCCAGTACAAGAGATTATAATTTTGAGTAATCTCAAATCTTCTCGCAAATCAATTTATATACATATTAAATATTAGTTATATTATGGGGATCCATGTAAAACATGGATCCCCATTTTGATAAATATAATAAAGAATTTTTATTAAACATATGGCTTTATATTTAAACAATGCACAATATGGATCAGGTAATCAATCTTCTCAAGATACACTAATACATAGTTATAATAAATCCTTTTTTTCTGATTATAATCATGCAAAGACAGTGTTATTATAGAAAGTTATGAAACCAGGTGAAGTAACATTTGCGTATTATTATGATTTAAAAGTACCTTATGGATAGAATGTTATTTTTGCAGTTGGACCATTATCTGATACTGGATGTAATACTATATTTAAAAATGCTGATGATATTGACAATGTAAAAGATGTTTTAGATGAAACTATTGCAGATATAAATGCAAGTGTATCTAATATGGAAACTAAAGTTGATGGAATCATTGAAGAATGTAGAACCCCTTTATTAACAGAAATAGAAAAAAACAGAAATGATATAGTTAGTATAAAAAGAGATATATCTACAATTAAATCTGATATAGTTAATACTAATGATACATTAACAAGTAAGATTAATCAAGTAAATAATCAATTAACTGCATAGATGTCTCAAGATAAAACAATTCTTATTAATAAAATTAATGATACATCAAATGATATAGTTAAATATATTGATAATACATCTAATGCTATTATTAATTATATTAATAGATCGGTTTCTCTTGCAGTAGGAAATGTAACTACTGATTATACATAGAAAATTGATGATACATCAATGACATTGGGTAATGTAATTTCTACATTAAAATTAAATTTAGAATAGTCTATTTCTGATTTATCTGGTAAACATGATAGAGATATTACAGGTTTATAGAGAATAATTGATGAAGCAAAAGGTAAAGTAACAGAAAATAAAACTACATTATCACAGTATATACAATAGAATAATAGTTCTTTAATAAAGTTAAATACAAGTATTAATAATGTAAATAATACATTAGATGAACGTATTACTAATCTCAGATAGGATTTTGAAGCATTGGAAATACCTAAAAAATTTGCTTTATTTAATGACAAAATTGATACTGTAACAACTCAATCAAATGTAGATCATGAAAAACTTAAGTCTATTGATAATTTAGATAGTAGATTATCTACATGTGAAGGACGATATGAAAAGCATTTTAAGATGGATATGGTTCAGTTAAATGGAAATATAGCAGATATAAATACATCTATATCAAAAATTATTGAAACTATTGACAATATTAAGATACAAACGGGTACCAGTGAAGGAACTGTATAGGATAAGTTTGATAATATAAATAGTCAACTTTTTAATATAAGTGAACGCTTATCAAAGATAGATTCATCTATTAATGCACTTGAAACAAAATTTACTGGAAATGAAACATATCATAATGAATTGTTAAATGAATTATCTTCATATAAAAATTCATTAGATTATTAATAAAAATTAAAAAATATATTATATTATGGAATATAAAAGTCCGTTATTAAATCAGATAATTTCTATATTAGACAAACGTTCTGAAGCTGGTGAAAAAAGAATTAAGAAGACGGAAGATTATGTTAAGAGTTATGATACATCTATTACTCGTCATATAAATAAACAGGTTGAATAGCTTAATACTTCTATAAAAACAGCAACAGATAAAGTAATAGGAGATTTAAATACAAGTATTAATAATACTGTTGATACTATATCACATGATATTTTGAGTGTTTCAACAAACCTTAAAACCGCCATTGAATAGATTTACTATAATATTAATACATCTATTAATAGTTATAAAACTGATACATCTATATATCTTATTGGTTTAAAATCTGAATTAGAAAGAAAGATAAATGATGTTGACTAGAATTATAAAATTGCTGATAGTTAGTTATCAAGTACATTAAGTTAGAATATAAAAGATGTATCAAATAAGTTAACAAAGAAAGTTAATACAATTGATACAAAATATGATACAAGTATTTCTAATTTATCATAGAAGCATGACAGTTCATTTATATAGGTTATTAATTTAATTTCTAGTTAGAGAACTTTAATAGATGATAAAATTACAAGAGACATAAGTAGTGCTAAATAGGAATTAAATTCTAATATATCTACTATATAGAGTAATTTAAATCATAAAATTGATAACATAAATACTTCTATAAATTTATAGTTTGATAGAGTTGCTGGAAAACTAGAACATTAGAATACTTCAATAGATGATATATCAATACGTTTAAATAAAACAGCAAAAGCAATAGTAAAAGCATTAAATGCCTCAGCTAATGATTTATATAATATTACAGATGATATATCTACAAGACTAAATATATCAGCTAATGATTTATATAATATTACAGATGATATATCTACAAAACTAAAAAGTTCAATAGAAGATGCAAAAATAGATATAACAGAAAAATATGATGTAGAGATTAGAAAGTTAAATACATCTATTATAAATTTAGAAATTGATACTACTAACTCATTAAATACATTAAATACATCAACTAATGATTTATATAATATTACAGATGATATATCTACAAAACTAAAAAGTTCAATAGAAGATGTAAAAACAGATATAACAGAAAAATATGATGCAGAGATTAGAAAGTTAAATACATCTATTATAAATTTAGAAATTGATACTACTAACTCATTAAATACATTAAATACATCAACTAATGATTTATATAATATTACAGATGATATATCTACAAAACTAAAAAGTTCAGCTAATGATTTATATAATATTACAGATGATATATCTACAAGACTAAAAAGTTCAATAGAAGATGTAAAAACAGATATAACAGAAAAATATGATGCAAGTATTTCTAATTTATCATAGAAGCATGACAGTTCATTTATATAGCTTACTAATTTAATTTCTAGTTAGAGAACTTCAATTGATAATAAAATTACAAGAGATATAAGTAGTGCTAAATAGGAATTAAATTCTAATATATCTACTATATAGAGTAATTTAAATCATAAAATTGATAACATAAATACTTCTATAAATTTATAGTTTGATAGAGTTGCTGGAAAACTAGAACATTAGAATACTTCAATAGATGATATATCAATACGTTTAAATAAAACAGCAAAAGCAATAGTAAAAGCATTAAATGCCTCAGCTAATGATTTATATAATATTACAGATGATATATCTACAAAACTAAAAAATTCAACTAATGATTTATATAATATTACAGATGATATATCTACAAGACTAAATACATCAACTAATGATTTATATAATATTACAGATGATATATCTACAAGACTAAAAAGTTCAATAGAAGATGTAAAAACAGATATAACAGAAAAATATGATGTAGAGATTAGAAAGTTAAATACATCTATTATAAATTTAGAAATTGATACTACTAACTCATTAAATACATTAAATACATCTGTAACAACATTAGAAACAAATTAGAAAAAATTAAATACATCATTAGCTAGTTTAAGAGAATCATTTGATAAATTAGTTGATACAGAAGATATTAATGGTGTTATAGATACATTCAAAGAAGTTGAAGATTTTTTATCTAATATATCAGATGAAAAAACATTAACTGGTATGTTAAATGAATTATAGGTTGGTATAAATTCACATATTGATGCAAGTATTAAAGATATATCAAATGCAATTGATAACGTTAAAGAAGAAATAGGAACAAATATTAATAATAGAATTAATGCGTTAGAAACAACAATTAATACAACTGTAAATACAAAACTTACAGAAATTAATTCATCTATTAATGATATTAGTACACGTTTAAAATAGTCAATAACCGATCAATAGACATATGTATCCACAGAAATTAGTAGAATAAATACATCAATACAAGATTTAAATACAACAATTAAATAGAATGTTGATACATCTTTAAAGGCAATTCAATCTAAATTAGATTCTTCATTAAAAACAGTTTCAGATTCATTAACTTCAACAACAAGTAGAGTTGAAAAATTAGAATTAAATAATGTAACTGCTGCAAAGGTAACAACAGGTACAGATACAAAATTATGGAATGATACAACTGACAGTATAAATGAAGATTCATATGTTATTAACAAATAGGTATTAACAACTAAAGAGAATAATGTTGAAAAAACATATGAATAGAAATTAGTAAATAGTAATATTATAAAAGAAATTAATAAATCTGAAAAAGCAGTTGCATCTAGTTTATTAACTGTTAATAATAATATTGCTTCTATTAATACAAAATTAAGTAATATTAATTCAAGTATTGATAATATATTAAATTCTTCATATATAAACAAGAAGAATAAGTATACAACAAACGGATTTAGTACAATAGGTGGTTGTTTAGATTTTATTATTAATGATCTGTATTATACTGCACCTGCAGCTGTAAATGTAACATATACAGTAACACCTACATCATTTATTAGAGGTAAGAATACAAGTGTTACATTTGAATATGCAGTTAATAATTATCCTAATAATATATAGAGTATTACATATAATGATACCTCAAAAACAGAAAGAACATTTACAGAAACAATTACAGTAAGTAATTCTGTATCAAGAGCATTATCTGTTGTTTCTAACTATGTTGACAGTAAGGATGCTAGACCAACATCATTTAATAAAACATTAACAGTATATGCTAATTTAGAATTATATGTTTGGACATCAACATCAACATCATTTAATAACGCATATACATCGGCTAATATGCCAGCTGGATATACTACATATACATATAATTCTGGTAATTATAGTATAAATGTAAATAATGGTACGGAAGCAAAATATATATTCTTTGTTTCAGATAAGAATTTGGTTGAATCAAAATTTTTTGTATATGAACATGGTGGTGCGCCATCATTAGGTGGTGGTATTACAAATTTAGGAACAATAACAATATAGAAGTATGATGTTGCATAGACATATTACTTATATAGAACTAATAATGTCCTTAATGGTAATTGGGATATTAAATTTTAACAATAAATATTAAAACTAATTAGTATAATTTTATATGGCTATAAAACTTCCAGATACGCTGAGAACTGCGAATGATACATATGCTATTGCAGTCTCAGAAGAAATAAAAGGTGGTATTCGTGGAGTTTAGACAGTAGAGGATTTGAGTAGAATAAATAATGCTTTGATTTCTAATGGTATGTTAGTATGGGTAGAAAAATCAAAGAGTTATTACAAATATACAAATGGAACATGGTCTATATTATCTGCTGCTGCTTCTGGAACTCCATTACTTACAACTGCATAGATAACAGCATTAAGAAATCAAGGAGTTTTACCTGATAATTACATTTGGATACGTTCTAAAGATGATATTGATTCAGAATAGGAAGGTGTCGTAAATAAAACATATACAACATCAAAGAATGGTAGTTATGTTGATATATTATTTCAGGCAATAAGATAGTTACAAACAGAAGTTGCTAAAATGAGAAATACATTTAAATATGGAATGTATTCTTGTACAAATAAAGAAATGGCAATTTCAAATGTTGTTAATGAAATGGTAGCAACACCTGCAGATGAACCGTTATGGGCAATAGAAGAAGATGGATTATCTTATGTGTATGCAATAGATTTTAAAGAAGGATATAATAAAGATGATGCTTCAAAAAATACATTCGCTCTTATATCAGAAATTAATGGTTTAATTTAGAATGTTAATGGTACTTACTATGATATTTTTAGTACTAATAAACAGAACGTATATTTTACACACAAGAATACAGAACCTATAGATGAAGAGGATATAGAAGATATTAATATATATAAGGATGATGACGGAAATCTTCCAGACAGTGTAAGTATAATGGAAGGTATGAGAGATCCAAAATAGTTTATTTATATGACAGTAACCAATAAAAAAGATGGAGCAAAGTTTTATTTATTGGATTTTTCCGTACTTATAGAGCCGAAAAGAGACGTGTCCATAACATCAAATGCTTAGCGTAACCCAATAGATAATATTAATTTTACAAATTTAATGCCTAATTATGTAGAAACTGTTAATGTAATGTTATTACTTAATAGAAAGATGGTTAAGGAAACAACAGAAGGTGATAATAAAACATATACATGGTATGGAAATAATTATTTATATGTATCTATTAGTGATTATTATACAAATGATGTAATTATAGAAGGATATTATAATAAGAATGATGGAAGACTTTATAAAAATATATAGGATTTAGGAGATCAATATTATTTCAGTAGAGTATATTTTGGTATGTTAAAATTAAATAAATTTAACATATATTCAAGATATTAGGATTTTACTAAATTTATTGGTGAAACTAATAAAGTTGTTAAACCTAATATACCTAATGATAGCGATTATAGATATAAAGTTGCACATATAACAATTCGTTCTGTTTCTGATGAAGCAGAATTAAGAGAAATAAAACAATACCTTCCTAATAATGAATTAATATGGGAAGAAAAAAATAGTGTTTTATGGATAAAATCAAAGGATAAAGTAGTACAGATTGGTGGTACTAATAATGGAAACCAAAATAATAATTAGGATAGTATGACACAAGAGGAATTAATAAGAGCCCTTAAAGAAATGGGCATTGTTTATGATTCAAATAATGGATTAGAATTAGAATAGGCAAAAGTTGAGGATATTACTTTTATTAATTCTAATTTATCAGACAAATATGTTTATTCAATAGATTCAGAAGGTAATTTACATTCAACAATTGTTCCTAAAATTTCACTTGAATCAAGAGTTGCTAATAAAAATTTATATGAAACAAATAAACCTGGTTCTACTTTTACACCACGCGGATTTGTTGCAAATTTAGTATGTGGTGAAAAAAATGAACAATTAGGAATTGATAATAATTTAAGTGCAAGTACAACAGGTTCTATATTAAATGAATCTGATCGTATTCATATATCATAGTTCTATGCACCATTATCAACTGATATTGAAGAAGGAAAAATAGGATGTTCTCATGCATTTATAGAATTGTCTAATACATCTACTTTTGATTTTTAGTTAGATGGATGTTATTTACATTTCTTTAGTCTTAGTGATACAGATGTTACAACATATTATAATTTACCATTAAAAGGTGTAATTCCAGCAGGTAATACATTTTTAATTAGAGGTAAAAAATATGCTGATTATAAAAATTCAAATGTATTCATAAAAGTAAATACATTTGATATGGAATGGTTCATTGAGAAAAATGAACTTATTGATTTAACAGTAAATACAACTTATAATGCATATGCTCTTGCTTTAACATATGGTAATACTGTTTTTGATAATGGTGCAGAAACAGAAATTTCTCCTATTACAACTTTAGCTAAAATAGATGTAGATAACTCTTACAAATATAGAGATAATTATATTGATGGTATTATATATGCATATAAAGTTGCAAATGTACCAATTAATTATAGAACATGGGCAATATTTAATTCAGGATATAATGTATTATCAAATAGTTTATTTAGAGAAACATTCTTACTTGATCCAGCTAAACAAGGATTTTAGGCTCTTTGTTCTAATAAAAAAGATTCATCAAGAGCTCGTCATGAGAAGAATACAGACTTTACTTTGTTATCGCTCGCTAATGAGTTTATTGAATTCCCTAAATCTGATTCAGTAAAAGCAGTTTCTGATTATTCACCAAGAGCATCATTTGAGCATAAAACTGTTATTACAGAAAAGAGTAATATCGATTTAAATAAGCCAAATATGATAACATGTGCATTTGGTATTAATATGTTAACAACACGTTGTTTTAACTGGGTTTCTGGTGGTATATTTGATGAATTTATTTGGGTTAGAAAGAAAGGAAGTAATACAGCATGGAAAGATTGTGCTAGATATGAATCATATACAAGTTCAAAATGTAGCGTTGTAACTGAGCATTCTACAAGTGAAATTACAAAGAAAACATTTAATGAAGATAATGCTGCAGAGAAAGACGCAAAAACTTATATATATGACAGAATAACCGGAATATTCCCTGGTACAACAACAGAATATACAGCACATAAAGTTATTATTAATTTACCAACACCATCACAGGGCACATCAGAATATGAATATTGTGTTGGTCGCGCATTACTTGATGGAAGTCCAGATCCAGCGCACAGTAATGTAAATGAACTTTATACATTTACAATGTATTCATCTGCATATATTCCACGTATTTATCAAACATCTGACCAATAGGGATTCCATTGGATTGAATATTAGGTATGGGCAGGTGCTGCTAAAAAGTTAAATGAATATATTGATTCTACAAAGGGAACACAATATATGCCTGTATTGTTAAATACTGGTGATATGACACAATCTGGTTCTCGTATTTCAGAATGGTATGATTATTATGAAGCAGGTAAATGTCTATTCAATCACCTTGAATAGATGAATGTTGTTGGTAACAATGACTTAGCTAATATAGATCCTACATTATTAGGAAATGGTGATGACTCTGGTAAATCTAATTCATTCTATTTTCATGTATTCTACTGTTATGAAGTAGATAATTTCGGTAATACTGCATATCCTATAATTAATAAAAAGTATATACCATCTTTATATTATTTCGGAACAAATGATTACCGATTTATTATGATTAATTCTGAAATTACTACTAAATGTTGTAGTGATTGGTTTGGTATTGGTAATTATAATATATATACAGGTTATACTATTGATTCCACTAATAATACATATAAAACTGATAGTACATGGACACCAATTTATGATAGATTATTTGCCATCATGAATAACTTTACAGGTAAACAATTTATTACAGCAGTTCATGAAATGCCATTTACTGTTATTACTAAAGCCAATATTAAATATGATACCCAAATAATTGCAGCTCAACGTAGTGCATCTGGTACATCATTAGTTGGTTCTCATTTGAATTCAATAACAGCTGAAGATACTGGATATGGATTTAACTGGTTCTCTCGCTTACTTGAATATTTTGCAGGTAGAGGTAAAACAAAATTATGTATTGGAGGACATAAACATACATATGCTATGACATTCCCTATTAGAGAAAATTATACATATATAAATAATGGTGAAACTGTAGATTCAAAAACAACACCAATGCCTATGTCCGCTACACTTAATAATGCAATAGAAAAATCTGTAAAATGGACAAAGAAATATACATATAATGCAGAAACATGTACATTTACAGAAAGTGAATCAGGCACAAATATTGTAAACACAAGTAAATTACCATATATACCAACAGATGTAAAATCTATGACATATTCTGGTTCTACTAGTATTGCACAAGCGGCAAAAGCAGTAAATGGTTTCTTACCATATCAATATTTAAATACATTAAATACAACAAATGCAATTACATATTTGATGTGTCAGGCAACTGGTTATAAGTATTCATCAAATAAAGAATTACCTGCATATACACAGGCATTCTCTGAACTTATACCATAGACTACAGAAAAAGAAAAGCCTGCCGCAACATAGAAATTTCCAATGTTTATAGATATTGTATTAAATAATACAACTATTTCTTATAAATTAATAAGTGTTGCTAATGTATTTGATAGCGCATATTTATTTACATAGCTTACATATGGAACAGCAAATAGTGAATTAAAATATATGAAGATCAATGCAGGAACTTTATATGGAAGTTGGCAATCAAATACAACAACTTTAAAAACACTTTAATAAAAAATTATTACTCTAATATAATAATATGAAATATAATGGAACTGATAATATTATAACTGATAATGATATTCTTATTACTTCTGGCAATGGAAGTAACAAGAATCTTTATACAGTTATTGAAAAACAACAATATGATATTGACACATTGAAATCTAATGTTAAGTGGATTTATAAATATGGTGGTGTTGGAAGTGGCTCTGGTAGAGGTTCAGGAAGTGGTTCTGGTGGAAGTAAATGGTCATTCGATGTAAATATTAATGACGTACCATTGATTGTTAATTCAACATTTGACTTATCAAAAAAGCTTGTTGGTGATATAGCACCAGTTACTGTATCAGTAACAATTAAGAATCCATCTGTAGGTGGTTATCAATTTAAATTGCAATATGGTTATGATGATGGATTATTTTAGACATATCCAACATTCTTAACTGCAGAGAATTCATTTTCTGCAGTATTTAACCTTAAAATTACTAAGAATTCACAATTAGTTATAAAGGTTACTGATATTGATAATAATTATAAATAGTCTAGTTTTAAATACTTTATATTTGGTCTTGATTATTCATTAACACCAATGACATATAATAATAGTGGTAATTTATATGAACTTAAAGATACTGACTATAAACCTAGCTTATTCCCACGAGGCGTTATTTATAGATTAAAGATTAATAACTTTGGTGGATTTCAAATCAATTATAATGTAACAAATACAATAGATTATAAAATTATATCTATTAATGAACAGGATTATACAAAATATAATACTGATAAAAATGCAGGTTCATATTATGATGCAACAGATAATAGTGGTTATTTAGCAAATAGTGATACTACAATAACATTAGATTATTTAATCACTAATGAAACATTAAGAAATGAACTTAATTTTGGTACGCAAACATTTATTGCAAATATTAATAACTTAAATAACGGTTAGGTTATACATAATGAAGTATTATAGGAATATTCAATTGTACCAGATACTAATCAATATGTTATTTGTTTGACTGAATCTATTAATGGTAAAGTTTATAATGATAAAGATGGAATATCTACAGATGAGGCAGAAGCTAATGCTTTTTATGCAGGTGATTATATTTCATTTAAATTAAGACCATTTAACTTCGCTTCTGATTCTATTACAATTAACTATATCTTAATTAATGAAGATAATGGTATTAATACATCAAGTACTATTAACTTAAAAGCTGGACGTTATACATCTCAAACATTTAATATATATACTGGTTGGAATAAATTAATACTTAATAATGATATTGTAAAATATTATTATGGTAAAAAAGTATCAGCAGATGTAAAATGGTATAATAAAGAGGGTAATGATAACTCGAAATATAATGATGTCGATTTATCATATGTTCGTTTTTATGATGGTATATCAGAAAACATGAAGGGTGATCCTTATTTTAAATAGTTATATGTAAATAATTATTTGGAATTAACACGAGATATAAATGCTACAGATAAAATTATAGATTTATATAAGAATAAAATTATTAATATTAACAATTTAAATGATACTCATTTTGCATTTAGTATACAATTATCAGCATCTAATGATACAAATGATGTATTGTTTGAATTAAAGGACCATTCGCATGATACATTATTTTAGATAACATAGAGCTCTATTATATGTAATAAATTTACGAAAGATAATAATATTAAAGTTTATATTCCTAAGGAAGATAATTATGTACCATCAGATTTAACTAAATATCATCTTGTAGACATACATATTAAAAAACTTGATCCATATACATTAACAAAAACTGTAAATACTACAAATTCTGTTGATATGCAATATTATCTAAATGATTTGGCAGATGATATTCCTATTACAAATTCAACGAAAGGAAAACAATATGTTGTTGAAGTATATATTGATGGTATTACAGAAGGTGTAACTAAAACGTATTTTGTAACATTCCCGAATATATAGTATATATATTTAAAAAATGTAAATGTATCATATGCTTTATTTGAACTTGGTAAATTTGAAAATGATAAATTTAGGTTTAATGATATTGATGCATGTATATATTATTATACATACAAATATATAATAACTAAAGGTACCGGTATAAGTGAAAAAAATATTAACTTAATATCTCAATTATCAACATTAGATTATAATGCAACAGAAAATAAAAGTGATTTATCAAAATAGCTTATATTAAGAAAACATAATCAATTATGTTTATCTAAAGACTATGTAAGTTATTTAAAAGCATATTTAGAGATTCCTATATATATAATTAATGTTGCACATACTCGTGAAAATGATAATACAGTTTCTATTTTCCAATGGTTAAATGCCACATATAAAGAAACTGATAATATTGAATCATGGCCAATACAAACAACTAATATTAATGGAAAACATAAAACTGGTATTACATATGTTGCACCTGATATGAATGACGGAGTTGAAATAGAATTCCCTGATGATGACGCATATACACAGGCATTATTTCAATTAGATATTCAGGGTTCATCAACACGTGAAAATCATGGTAAAAACTTAGATTTAAGTTTAGTAAATAAAGATACTGTTACAAATACAAAGTTATTATTTTCTCCTAATTTTAAAGAAAATGATAGTAACACATATTTACCAGAATCTAAATTTACATTAAAAGCAGATATTGTTGACTCTGGACATACTAATAATGCTGTAATGGGTAAATTCATTAATGAAAATACACAAAAGTTTAATACAGAGTCAAATGGTCAATATAAGAATTATATTAAAAACTGTCTTGAGGGTTTCCCTTGCGTGGTTATATTAAATGTAGACTATGAAATTGCTGGTTCAACATCAGAATATTATTTCTTAGGTATATATAATTTCAACTTAGGTCGTGGATCATATTCTAACTTAGGTTATGTAAATAATTCTATATTTAATAGAAAATTACAATCAGTTACAAATAATAAGCCTTTCTTATTCGTTAAAACAACTACAGATGAATATGAATTAAGAACTGATTTTGGTTGTGCCGAAATTACAGGTAATGACCCTAAATTTGATTTTTCTCAATGGGATGATACTATATTATATCCATTTGAAAATGAGTCTGGTAACTCATATATGTGGGATGATATTGTTACAAGTCAGGAAGGTGCATTTAAACTTGCATTGAAATATTTCGTAAGAGATATTGCAATTACAGGTGGTTATATATTTGATTATTTAGGTAAAGAAGCAATAGACCATGAGAAATGGGATCAAGCAAAATGGGGTTATATTGGAGGTGTTCCAGATGTTACCAGGCAATATAGTAGAAATTCATAGGACCTTACACATTCTTTTTATAATCCTGCTATTAAAGTACCAGATAAAAAAACTAAATGGCTAAAAATTTTTTAGCGTACAATGTATGATGGCTATGAGTATGAGGGTAATACTTCATATTCTAGATTGGATTATACATCAGCTGTTGAATATTATACTATTTGTATGGCGTTTGGTTTAGTTGACTCCGTATAGAAAAACTTAAATGTAAAAACATGGACATTAAATAAGCAGAATCTTAAAGAGACAGATCCAGAAGAAAAAGACTTAACACGTTCTAAATTCTATATTTCATTCTATGATATGGATACATGTTTGGGTATTGATAATAACTCAAATGATACAACAACATTCTGTTTTTCTGATTATTGGCAATCATCTGAAACAGAATAGAATGATATACATGTACTTGCATCTATTAATTAGTATAGAGATTATTTTACAAATATTGATCCTATTACTGGTAAGAAAAACGGTGAAATTGGTTACGATATACCTTCATCATTCTTATTTGGCGTTGCTAAATATGGAACTGAAGTATTCAATACAGATGAACAATTAAGTTTGGATTATTTGGAATATCCAACACCTACATTATTATGGATACGATATAGAGCTAGTAACACAGCAGCATATGATAAACCTGGTACAGGTTCATTACAAAGTGCTGATTATTTCATAAATACCTATTATAAAAAACATTTGGAAGGTGTTAATGAATTAGTATTTAATTTAAATTATAAAGCAAAATATCTTGTATATAATATATAGGAGGATTGGTTATTTGATCCAAATAATAAAGATAAGTTTATTGGTACATATACTATTAGTAATAAATCTGAATATACAAGTGGATTCCATGGTGATATAGAAAAATTCAGAGGTAGATCAATACATCGTGTATATGATTGGTTAAATTCACGATTACATATATTGGATGCATATTTTAATTTATATGATGGATATGAACTTTTATCTGTAACTGATGAAGAAAGAAATCATTAGATACATAAAAATGAGAATAATATGTAGCTTGTGCAATTAAGATTAACAGATCCAAGAGTCAGTGTTTTAGCAAAATTATTAAATTCTGCTAAAGATATAAACATTAAAGATTAGATCTTTAAATCTGGTGGTGATAGTGATCCAAAGATAAATTTCCCTACAACACCTATTACACTTCAAGTTAAGGCATAGAATTACTCACCTATTATGTTCGATGTCGGTGGTACAATTAAAGCTAAATATTTGTTACGATCAGCTGCTAATACATATTAGATAACATTTAGTGGTTCTGGTAATATCGCATTTGCATTATATGGTTCTAATTAGATAACATATATGAGTAATATTACATGGTATACACCTACAAGTATGATAATTAAATCAGATAACCTTACAACTATATATGGTAATAATCCAAACTATAATGTTGCTGTTTCAAAAATAGAATCACCGGCATTACAAAGTATTGATTTAATTGGTTCTAAATATTCAGGTTCATTATCATTAACAGAATCAAGTAAATATGTAAACTTATCAACTATTAATATATCAAATTCATAGATAAACTTAACTGCTAATGAAATTAATGTATAGTCAATTAATGTAACAAATGTATATGCAACTAATTGTGATATATCAAAATGTAGTAAATTAAAAACATTAAAATTAAATGGTTTAACATTATCTAACCAACTTACATTAACCGTTAATTATGCAAGTAATGTTTTATTTAATGAAATTGAAACAAAATATTTTACAGTAACAAGTTCTGTTGTAAATCAGAATAATACATTAGTTATTGATGGTTCAAAAAATAAATTTCAGACACTTAAAGAATTAACAATATCTGGTTTTGCGAAAGTTAAAATTTTTAATTGTCCAAAGTTAGAGAGTATTAATATTTCTGAAAAAATTTCTGGTGATGCTACAAAAGATATATATTTAACCGAATTAGCAGTAATTAATTGTAGTACAGATAAAAATGTTACATCATTTACAGTAAAATCAAATACATAGAAAACAATAGATTTACATTCATTCAGTAAATTAGCTCGCATATGTTTTTATGGTACATAGAACTTTGAATAGGTTATTTTACCAGAAACATTAGGATTATACGGAAGTGAATTTGGTAATTGTAAAACATTAAAATATGTAAATATTTATACAAATGCAGGTTCAAAGGCAAATAAAATTACAATAAAAGGATATAGTCCATATAGATTATATTGTGATTAGAGGAGTTCAAGCGATGTCGGCTTTAATACATATGTTGTACCAAATGTAGGATGCTTCTATAATTGCTATGAATTTAAAATGGAATGTTCTATTAATGATAGTTCGATAACGCCTATAAGAGTTGACTCTTCTGTAACTGCATTAAATTGGTTATTTGGACTTGATGCTGCACATGAAAATATAAATTTAACTAAAATCGCTAATTTTATAGATAATATTCCAGATAATAATAATATAACAAATATTAGCAATTTCTGTATGTTATAGACTGGTATTCAATTAACAAAAGAATAGTTTAAAGCAGATGGTCCAGATAAATCAACATTACATTTAGGAAAGTTCGCGAGATGTACTGATTTAATTGATGCATTCTGGTGTACTAATATCTATATTAATAAATGGATTTGGTATAATAGTTCAAAAACGCAAGTATTTGGAGCAACAAGTATTAATAGATTATTCGGTCAAGGTTCATTTAATGTTTATATGACAATTGATTGTTTATACCCTATTATAAATAAAATTACATATTTATTTGCTACTGCAGAATGGGAAAGTTATATATATCCTATATATTCAGGTAAGCCATAGACATTTAATATATATACAATTCTTACTGACCAGAAAAAGAAAGAATCTGCATGGTTAAATAGTGATATTTATACAAAAGAATATACGTTTAATGGTACAATAGGAGAAATAATAACAAATACAGCTGTTCCAGCACGTGCATTATTTGTATAGGAAAATACAGCAAGACATACAGTAGACACAGAAGATAATACAAATGCCATTTATCCTGTTGCAATAACTAATTTTAGTGGTGTGTCATTATGTAATAGTAATGTAATATGGGATTTATATGGTTTATTTAGCAAAAAATGGAATATAAAAACTATTGATTGCTTCTAGATTAACTCATTATATAACCCTGTTGAGTATGAAGACTTATTTAATACAGCATTTATGCCAAAAAATTTAAAAAATATTGGTTCAAGCTTACGTACTTCATTTTCTAAAAATGTTGATTATAATAGATTTTTAGATTTCAAAACATTAATTACGAATTATAATGAATCTGCACCAACATATGCGTTGTTTAATAGACATGAACGTTATGGAGATGATTTAAATTGTCCAACTGGATTAAACTTTACAAAATATATTTCTTCAGATTTATTTAAAGAATGGATGGTAGAAATATTTAAAGCTAGTAATTCTCATGGAGTTATTAATTTATTTAAAAATTGTAATATATTTGTTAGTGAAGCAGAAGCAAGAAATAATTGTGATTTTAGAGTTTCAAAAATATTTGAAGATTGTGGAGAAGAAAGAACCATAATAAATACGAAAATTCATAATATATATTGTTTGTTCTATAATATGCATGCATATGTGAAAGGTGCACAAGTAAGGGATGAAAATATACAATATATGGAATTTGGTACAGATTTATTTACATATCTTCCTAATATAACTACAGTTGCATACGCTTTCTATAATAATTATTGGAATACAGCTATTCCATTTAATATGTTTAATAAACGATATAAATGTGATGACCAATTTTTTTATTTAGAAGTAAATCAGAATGGTCAAATAGCACAAGAAAGTGATACACAAAAAATACGTAAACGTATAAAATATGTAGCATATGATTATAAATAGGTTATGAATCAGATTAGTGGTTGCTTCGCCTCTGTACATTTTAAACCAGCACCAAGAGATTCAGTATCACCAAATTCTATTATAAACCGATATAATAGATATAATGAAAATGTTGATATTATTAAGAATGCAGGTATAAATTATTATCAATTTGTAAATGAAGATAATACTGTTATAAATGAAAATGAAAAATTCTATTTAACTGAACCGATTACTGTTAAAACAAGAAAAACAGGTTCAACTAGTGAAACTATTCATCCATCATATGAATATATAGATACATTAGATCTAAATGGTGTATTTTATGAAGGTGAATTCAAAAAGGCAGGAACATCAACAGGTTTTAAAGATGTTACATCATCAATACAAAATGCGCCAATGGACAAATCAATATCTAATTATACAAATAGTCTTATTGTTGCACCTGATTTATTGTATGGTTGTGAAAGTTCATGTACAATATAGAATTTATTATCATAGGATGGTGTTTCTAGAAACATGTTATGTGGTATTTTGCCTAAACATTTTTATAAGAGAATGAAAACATTAAATGGCGGTACATATGCAGTATTTACAAATTGTCTTGTAATACCAAACTATATAGGTACTTATTTAGACTATAATCTAGATGGAACACGTAAATTACGTTATAACGTATATTCATTTATTCCTGAAGAATTTACAACATCTAGTATGACTAATTTATAGGATATGTTTAGATTCAATATACATTGGCCAAAACAGGGTCAAATGGAAAATGGTTGTCAAACATATGATTTCTATGTATTATCAACAAGTAAATCATTTGATTCTAATATTACATCATTAGAGAATGCATTCCCTGTAAGTTTAATTAGTAATATGTAGACATATGGTGAAACGTTTATTGATTATAATACATCAAATAGATCTATTCATTTTAATTTACAATGTACATATTTAGAAGAAGATTACCAAGAAAACAAGAAATCAGAAATATTCGGTAATTTAAATTATAATAATTTAAAATATTTAAGAGCATTCAGTACAGGATTAAATATGGAAATATTTACAAACTTAAATGTAAGTAATTTAATAAGACATATTAATATACTATATGGTTATTTTGGAAATATATTTAATCAATCATACAATGTATCAAATATGATATTATCTGAAAATAAATATTGCATTTCATTAACTGCTAATTCATAGTGGCAATCACATTAGTTATCTTGTAATATAGTATTCCCTATATGTAGTAATACTAGTGAAACTACAAGACGATTATTGAATTTTACAGATATACCAGCAAATGCGAAATTTAATACATTAACTAATATGTTTGGTACTGACTCTAATAGATAGTTCTATAAAAATATGTATGATTCATTCTTTATATTTACAGATAACACAAAATATCAATATTCAACATTTGAATAATACAATCAAGAGAGATACAATTGAGATTTGTATCTCTCTTCTTTTTTAATAAATATAAAAAGAATTTTAATGAATATAAATGGATAAGAAATGTTCTCAACTCATTATAGGTCAATCAATAATTCATAGTTTTAACCCTAAACCGTTTAAAAATATGGATACTGCTATTTATGCTCTTAATAATAAGGAATTAAGAGCAGGTGAAATTGCAATAGCATATTATAATGACCCTACTGAAACAAGAGGAATTGGAGCTATTGTAGCAACTGGTAATATTCTACCTGGAGGAAATCAAATATTCAAAAATACAGCATATACAGATAAACTTATAAAAAATGTTAAAGAATTAATCGAATCTAATTCAGTTGATATAAGTATAATAGAAGAAAATGTAAATAATAATATTGCAGATATTGCTGTTTTAAAAACATAGTTAAAAAAATTAACATCAGACATAAATAACAATAATTCGTCAATAGATGATAAGTTAAAAGAAATAAATGAACTTATCGATAATATGAAGAATGATGTTTCAAATATTATTGATAATATTAATAAGATAGTTGCTGATGCTTCAAAATCTATTGTTGATACTGCAGCTTCTGTTTCCAAAGATTATTTAGCGGCAGATACATCATTAAAAAACTATGTTGATGAAGAAAACATAAAAATTAATCAAAAAATTGATAATATTTCATCAAATTTTGATACAAAAGTTGATGAAATATACAATAAAATCGATACCAATACAAGTATACTTGAAAATACAATAAATAATAATTCATCATTAATTTATAATGATATTTCAAAGTTAGATGATAAAGTAAATTCTTATAATACAAGTTTAAATACATCTTTAGCATTTAATGTTTCTACACTTAATTCTCGTATTGATGATAATAAGGATTATGTTAATACACGTGAATCTCTCATAAGAAAGTATGTTGATTCTAAAGATGAACAAATAAACTGGAATATTAATGATACATCAAAACATATTCATTATCGTATTGATGAAGAAGTTCATACACTTAATGATAGAATAACACAGGAACATATTGATATGAATAGAGTTATTGCTGATAATAAAACAGAAGCAAAGCGCTATGCTGATCAAATGTTAACTGAAGCAAAATCATATACAGATGAAATAGAAGAATATACTAAAGCTTCTATTAAACAAGCAGAACTTGATTCAAAGAAATATACAGATGATGAAATATCAAATTTAGATAAGAATTTATCTGAAACTATTCATAATACAAGTTTATATGCAAAAGAATGTTATGATGACGTAAAGGAGCATCTTAAATTACAAAATGCTTCATTAATTACATATGTAAATGATGAAATCAGAATGTGTGATGAGCGTGTTACTGATAGAGTAAATAGAGTTAAAATATTAGTAGATTCTACAAAAGCTTAGTTGAATACGTCTATTAATAAAGTATATGAAAATGCATTAAAATATACTAATAACACTAAAAACGATATATTAAAACATATATTAATTAATGACATTAAAGTACGGGAAGATTTTGCAAAAGCTGATGCAGTATTAGATAAAAAAATAGATGATACTTCTAAATTATTAGGTGATTATGTTGATAATACTTCAAATGCTATTGTTAACCATATCAAAGATACATCAAAGCTAATATGGGATTATGTTGATAATACATCTAATGATATTGTTTCATATATTGATAATACATCTAATGATATTGTTTCATATATTGATAATACATCTGATGCTATTGTTGCATATATAGATAAACAAGATAATGCATAGAAAGATTATACAGATGCAAAGAAAACAGAAATAATTAATTTTGTTGAAGACCTTTCTAATAATTTTAAAACTTATATTGATACGAGAGATAATGCAACATTAAGTGATGCAAAGATTTATACTAATGGAGAAATTCAGAAAGTTAATAATACAATAACAACACTTGATGAGAAAGTAGAAGATTATAATAGAAATACACATGAATTGATTACAAATGTTTCAAATGGAATTATCAATGATTATAAAACAGAAATTAAAAATGTAATTGATGATGTTTCACGTAATGATACATGGTTATATAATCATATTGAGAAATATAATACAGATCTTTCTGGTAAAATTGATACTAATAATCAAACAGTAACAAAATTACTAAATGACGTTTCTGATGGACTTTATCAAAAAATTGAGAATACATCAGATTATTTAGAAGGCGTTATTACAGCATTAGAAACAAAACATAATGATGAAGTAAAGATAACAAATACTTCCATTATGAATTATGTTAATTCTTATAATTCAAGTACTGCTACTGCTATTAATGCTCTTAATACAAGTATTAATGATTATTGGAAAAATATAACAGATACAATTAATACTAATTTAGGAAATGTAAATACAGGCGTTTTAGGACGAATTAATGAAATATAGAAAGATTTATCTACATATATCGAAACAGCAGACAGTACATTAAAATCATTATTTGAAAATGCAGATGATGGTCTTCTTGGATATATAAATGATCAAGATACAAAACTTCAAAATAACATTGATGATATTTCTACAAAGATTGTTAATAAGTTTAATACTAAATGTGAAGAATTAAGTAATTTAATTGATACAACAAAAAATAAATTAAATACATCAATTAACAGTGTACATGATACATTATTCCAGAAAATAGAAAATACATCTACTGAAATCGTTGATGCATTAAATACATCAATATCTAATATTAATATTAAATTAGGTTAGGATAAATCTGAATTAATAACAAAGATTGATGATATTTCTACAAAGATTGTTGATGCGTTAAATGTTTCAATTAATGATATTAATAACTTGCTTAAACAGAAAGATGTAGAATTAGATAACAAGATTGATACTACATACACCAAAATTATCGGAGAGATGAATGCATCTGATGGTATTTTAAATACACGTATAACTAATCTTGAAACAAAACATGTTAATGAATTAAATCAAAAAGTAGGAGATCTTACAACATTAATTACTAACACAAAAAAAGAATTATCTGATCAACATACAAGAGATAAAAATGCTATTATTACAAAGTATGATAAATTAACATCTGATAATAATACAGCAATTAATAATGTTAGAAAAGATTTTGAAGCTGCAGATGAAGCAATTCATACAAAATATGATAAGTTATGTAAAGATAATAAAGATGAGTTAATAAGAAAAATTGATGATATTTCTACAAAGATTGTCAATGCATTTAATACTTCTATTGGTAATGTATATGATAAATTAAAGCAAGCAGATAGTAATTTAGATATTAAATATAAAGGAATTACAGATGATATTATTACAGATTTTAATACATCAATTGGTAAAGTATACAATGAATTAAAACAAGCAGATAGTGATTTATTAAAAAAGATTAATGATGCAAGTAATTTAATTCCAAAAGCATAGGATGGTGCTGTTACAACATATGAAGCGTTGAAATATGTATGGAGTGACGGTAATAATGCTTCTGATAAATGTGTTGTAGGTGCAGGTTAGACTAATGTTGTTTTAAAAGATAATAAGGTTCAATTTGTTTTAGGAGCTTGGAATAATGGAACAACAAAACTTCGTTATACTGAAATTCCTGAAACTACTACAACAAATAATGGTCTTTTATCTATTGATTCTAAATAGAAATATGATAATTATGCAAATGAGATTCAAACTATTAATCAAACTATTACTGAAGTTAAATAGGATTTAAGAACTGAAACGCAGACACGTGAGACTGAAGATCATAAGTTACAAACTAGTATTGATACAATTAATAATACTACAATACCTAATTTACATACAACTATTACAACAGAAGTTGGTAATAAATATGATCCACAAATTACGGCAATTAACGGTAAGATAACAAGTGAATCTACTACATTACAAGGTAATATAGATAAACTTAAAACAACATTACAAACTGATTATGACACTAAATTAAGTGAATTGAATACTTCTATTAATAATAAAGTATATAAAGTATTAGATGGTAGAATTACAAATGAAATAAGTACTGTAAATACAAATTATAAAGCAGAAGATTCTCGTTTACAAGGTGAAATAGATAAGATTAATAATACTACTATTGATAAAAAGGTTAATGACCTTAAAACAACATTAGAAGGTAAGTATGATCCAGAAATAAGTACAATCAAACAAACAATTTCCGATAATCAGTCTGATATTATTAATAATAAGTTACCAAGTTTAAAAACAACTATTGAAACAGATTATAATAAGAAAATAACGGATGAATCAAATGAACGAAAGATAACAGATTCATCATTAAAAACAGATATTGATTTATTAACAGGAAAGGTTAATACTATAAATAATCTTATCGGAACAGTAGATAAAGATAATAACAAAAATATTATAGAGATGTTTAAAGATGTAAATCAATCTATTACTGATATTAAACAATCTATTGCTTAGTTAAATACTCGTATAACATCATTAGAAACATATGATACAACAAATACTATTCTTATTGAACGTATTAAGGTTCTTGAAGAGAAATATCCGTAGATAACAATAAATTCTAATGAAATTACTAATATTAAAAATAGAATTGATAATATCAATGTTGAACATGAAAATTTATATTGGTGTGAATGCTTATAATGAATCATTAAATTATGATTAAATAAATATAATGGTGATATAGAAATGAAAAGCTATATCACCATTTATTGTTTTCAGATAAATATAAAAAATATAGATTTTAATATATATGAATGTTTATGATTTACCTCCTCGTAGACCAGGAGTAAACACATGTCACCCATGTCCACCTCCACCACCAATGCCTCCACATTGTGGTCCTCATCATGGTCCATGTCATGATCCATTCCATGATCCTTGCTGTGAACCTCCACATCATTGTCATCCACCATATTAGATAATTAATCATTATAATAAAGTATGTTTTAAAAATTATGATGAAGCAGTTAGTAAATTAAAAGTAAAGAATTTACTTCCTGGTGAAATGGCATTTGCTTATTATTTTGATAAAACAGCAGATTATGGAATTAATGCTATTGCTGCTGTTGGCTCAATTAAATTAGGTGGAACTAATATTATCTATGATAATGCAGATAAAGTTCAGCAACTTATGGATAAATTGTAGGATACTGTTTCTGCAAATAATGAGAAATTTGATTCTATTAAAACCAAATTAGATATGTTAGATGATATATCTACAAAATTAGATAATATTATCAAAAATGATTCATCTAATTCATCTACTATTACAAGTTCAATTGATAATATTAAAAAAGATATAGAAAATCTTAAGGATACAGATACTTCTATATTAGAAAGGCTTGATACTATTGATTCTCAAGTAAATCAGGTTGGTGAATATTTGGAAGCACATGAAGAATTCGCACAGGCATTAGATGCTTCAGTGAAGAAACTTCGTGATGATGTAGATAATCTCGGACTTGATGGAAAACTTAATGAGTTAGATTAGAAGATTGACCAAACAAAACAAGACATCCTTACATAGGCTACGACAGATCATGCTAAACTTAAATCAGACTTTGAAAAGCAAATCAATGATTTATCTACTAATTACTCAAGTAGTCTTGACGATCTTAAAGTTGCAATCACTGCAGAAATTGAAGCTGCAACAACTCCTATAAAAAATGATATTTATGATTTATAGGTAAAAGACGGTGTATTAGATAAGAAAATTGATGATACAAAAGTTGAAGCTATTACAGAATCTAAACAATATACAGATCAAAAAATTGAAGATACAATGCAGGATATTAATACTTCATTAACAAAAATGAAGAATGATATTCATGATTTATCAGATCTTATTACAGAATCAACAACAAATGCAACAAATGCACATCAAGAATTAAAAAATTATATTGATGGAATTAAAGCAGATATTACTGGTGAAAATACAACATTTAAAGGTGAAGTTACTGCAGAACTTAATTCTCAAAAGCAATTTTTGAAAGATTCAATAGAAGGATTTAAGAGTGAATATAATGCGTCAACAAATGATTCTATATAGAGAGAATGTGGGAAAGTATAGGCAAAACTTGAAGAGTTTATTAATACAGCAACTACAAAGCATTCAGCAATTGATGCAAAAATTTCTACTATTGAAACTAACTTTACAACATATAAAGTAGAATTTGAAGGTTCTATAAATGATAAGATTACATAGTTAAATACAAATATGAGAAATTATCTTGATAGTGCAATTACATAGGATAGAATTCATTATGATGCAATATATGCTCGTAAGGATGAAATACCATCGACAATAAGTGGTGGTAAAGGTATTGTTATTGAAAATGGAGTAGCAAATCTTACTATTGATGATAATGGTATTTTAACAATTGGTGGAAAACGTTATCAATTAAATCAGATTTAATATTTTATTAAATAAACAATTATAAAGAGACTATTTTTCACGAATAGTCTCTTTCTTTTTAATAATAAATATAAAAAGAAATTTTAAACAAATATAAACATGGCAGGATTTATGGATAATAACAAATATGGTCATCATAATGTTCCACCTGTTGGACTTAATGGATTTAATAAGATATGTTTCACTGATTAGAAAGAAGCAGAAAATATGTTATTAAATAAAGCATTGTTACCAGGTTAGCTTACATTCGCATACTATTATGATAATGATTCAGCTAATGGTGTTAATGTCATGGCAGCAGTAGGTACATTAAAAGGTGAGAAAGACAATCATATTTTTGTTAGTTATGAAACTATAAATTAGTTAATTGACTCTATAGATGATTCTTTGGATGATTATGATACTAGCTTAATATATATTCGTAAGGAAGTTATGAATAAACTTTCTGTTTTAGAAGATGAATAGACTAAATTATCAAATAAGGTTGATAACATCTTACCAGATATGCAACCAAAGTTTGATGAAATATATACAAAGTTAGAATCATTAGAATCTGCAGGAAAAGAATATACTGATACAAAAGTTAATGAATTAACTGAATATATTAATTCTTCTGTAATGGAAAAGATTAATAATTATGAAGGCACAATGTCTGATATGATATTAGATGCATCTTCTAAATTAGATAATATGCAGAAAGAATTTGAAGTAAAAGCAGAAGAAATTCTTAACAGAAGTGAAAATGTATATAATACTCTTGACGTTTCTCTTCGTAATTATGTTGATAATGAAATGTTAGGAATGCAGCAGTTTGTTCATTCAGAAACAACACAAGCAGTTATTGACATGAATGCAAAATATGCTGTTTTGAAAAAGGCAGTAGCATCTATAAATGCATCAGTTAATGATGTAGATATTAAACATAACAAAAAGGAAATAGAATTAAATAGAACTATTGTTGAAACAGCGACTCAGTTAACAGAAGATTTACAGGTTGCTAATGTTTCACTTATTAATTATATTAATCAATAGTCTGAGTTATTTAATAAGAGAATTGATAAAAAGATTGATGAACTTGAATTTAATGTAAAATCTGAAAATATTGATTTAACAAATGCAGTAGAAGAATATCAGCATAATATTAAAAACGATATTGCAGTATTCAATACATCTATGAGAACTTTTGTTAAATCAAGTCTTGCCACAGTTTAGACAGATGTAAATTCAAAGTATTCAGAATTAAAAACATATGTTACATCAAATGATGCATCTTTATTAAATTATGTTAATGCACTTGAAGTTGCATAGAAGACATATATCAATAAGCATGATTCTGAGATTAAATCTTGGATTGCAACTGCTAATACTTCTTTATTTAATATTGTACGTTCAACTGATAGTAAGTTAAAGGATGATATTGATGCAATGGATTCACGTCATCAAGCAATGTATCGTTCTGTAGAATCAAGGCTCGATAATCTTATTGATGATATTTCAACAGATCTTAATATCCTTGTTAATGAATATAATAAGGAAATTAAAAACTTTACACGTAAACATGTAAGTGATCTTGAAAATCAACTTAAGGTTCAAAATGTAAGTCTTGTAAATTATATTGACGATAAAGCTTAGGAAGGTGTTAATGAAACTCGTTTACTCAATGCATCTCTTCGCACGCAATTAAAGAATACTGTTAATTTACTTAATACAAGCATTAATAATTCAATTCAATATACAGATGATGAAATTTCTAATTTAAAAACATATGTTGATAATGAAAATTCATCTATTATAACTTATGTTGATAATCAAGATTCAAAAGTTAAGTTATATGCTGAATTAAAAGATAAAGAAGTAAAAAATTATATTGATGAATTAGAAGAACAACTTAAGAAATATTCTAACGAAGGTAATTCTTCGGTAGTTAATTATATTAAATTAACAAAAGATAATATTGAAGAGTTTGTTAAAAAACAGGATGAAGATACATTAAAGAAAGCATATATTCATGATGATGAAATCAGAAATAATATGATTGCAGACTATAATGCATTTGTTCGTAAGCAAAAAGATATTGATGCATCTTTATTAAATTATGTTAAAAATACAGATACTTCATTATTTAATTATATTAAGAATAGAGATGAGCAAATAAAGAGATGGATTGCTATTGGTGATACTTCAATTTATAATTATTTCAAATCTATTAATACATCATTATTTAATTATGTAACAAAGAAAGATACAGATTTACAGAATACTATTGTAAATACAGGTACAAAGTTACAAAATGACATGGATGTATTCAAGACAAATATTAATTCAAAGATTGATTCTGCGAATATTAATCTTGATAATAAGATGAATTCTTATAATACTTCAATGATGTCTTATATACAGTCTAATGATGTTTCTATTATAAGTGCAGTTAACAGTAAAGATCATGATCTTGAAACAAAATTGAATAATGAAATTTCTAAAGTAAAAACACAATTAGAAACACAAGATTCATCAATTCTGAATTATGTATTAAATGCTGATTCATCAATTAAGAATAATATAGCTATTATTAATGATACTATTAATAATGAGCTTAGAATTGATATTAAGAAACTTAATACAAAAGTTGATGTAACTGAATCATCTATTGTTAATTATATCAATACTAATGATCATAAATTAGGTTCTTATATTGATTCAGAAATTACTAAAGCTACAAATAATTGTAAAGCAAATGATTCTTCTGTTGTTAACTTTATTAAGAAAGAAGATTCATCTATTGTTAATTATGTTAATGGTACAGTTAAGTAGGATTTACTTAATATGATTAATGATACAAATACATCAATCATTAATTATGTTGCTGCGAATTCTTCATTATTTAATTACATAACAAATAATGATACATTACTTAAAGCACTTATTGAAAGTAAAGACGGGTCTATTCTTAATTCTTTAACATTGGCAGATGCTTCAATTATTAATTTAATAGAAAAATACAATACAGAATTAACAAATAAAATTAATTCAAATGATTCTTCTATTAATTCAAAGGTTGATAAGTTCAATGCTTCTATATTTAGTCATTTTACATTACAAGATGCAAATATTCAAGCTAAATCTGATTTAGCAGATACATCTATTGTAAGTTATGTAGACTCTCAACTTTCTGGATTTAATACAAGTATTAATCAATCAGTTTCAAATATTAATAATAAGATTGATTCTGTAAAGACTGATCTTGAAAATACTATAGAAACAAATAACACTTCTATTGTTAATTATGTTAAAGCACATGATGCTGATATTGAAAACATGATTACAACAAATAAGGAAGTTTATAACTATATTAATACACAAGATACATCTATTGTTAATTTTATTAAGAAACAAGATTCAGAACTTGATAATAAAATTGATATTGTAAACAGTAACCTTAATAATAAATTAGATACACAGAATGCAGAAATACGTCAAGAAGTTATTGATAAGGCAAATGATGTTTATTATACATTATCAAATAAGATAACAGATTTAAGTAATACTGTACATGATAATGATACTTCTATTCTTAATTATGTTAAAGCATCTGATACTGATTTAAACAATAATTTATTACAGTTAGATACTAAACTTCATAATGAATTAGATAATAATAAGACAGAATTAAATAATACTATTAATTCAGCTATCACTGATTATGAAAATAAGAGAACAGATTTTGAAACTAATGTTAATAATGCTATAAGCGAATTTAAAACAGATGTTTCAACAAAATTCTCTTCATTCAATACAAAGCTTCATAATGAAATGAATGAGTTAATATCTAATGTTAATACAAGTATTAATGTTACAAATTCATCTACTATTAATTATCTTGAAAATGAAATTTCTAAAATTGATAATAAAGTTAATAATTAGAATTCTTCATTATCAGTTGCATTTGAAAATTATAAAACTGCAACAGATACGATTCTTAATAATAAGTTAGAAACCGTTAAATCAGAACTTGATAATACAATAAAAGATAAATTCACTGAAGTTGATATTACTCTTGACAACGCAAAGACTGAATTAATTGCAACTAATGAAATATTTAAGAATGAGATTAATAATGAGATTACTAATTTAAATACCGAAGTTGATAATAAATTAAATGATTTCAAATCATATGTTGATTCCGAAAACATCAGTCAGGATATTAAAAACGAAACACGTTATAGTACTTTAAAGAATGATATTTCAACATTAGATAATCAAGTAAATACTCGTATTACTACACATGAGAAATTATGTGCAGCTGATATTGAAAATTCAAAAATTGAAATCAATAATAAAATTAATACTGTTAATTCATCATTAGTAAGTTATATTGATAAGAATGATACTGAGATTAAACAGGAATTTGCAAATAGATTAGCTAATTTAACAAATTATGTTAATACACAAGATGCCACATTAGATAGGAAGATTGATAAAGTTAATCATGATTTAACTGAAACAATTACAGATGTAGATTTACGTGCAACTACCGGTATTAATAATCTTAGAACTGATATGAATTATGAGGTAGATAGATTAGATAATAAGATTGATGCTACAGAAAGAAGTATCAGAACTGATTTTGAAACTGCAGATAATGCATTACATGAAGAAATAACAAATGTAGATCATGATATTCGTCAAGATATGAATTCTCGCGATGATAATTTACAATAGCAAATAACAGATGTTAGTAAAGATCTTAAACAATTTGTTGTCGATTCATCTAATATGATTACAAAACATATTAATAATATTTCTTCTAATATTCATGATGTTATTTCCGATACATCTGCATTAATTTGGGGTTATATTGATAATACATCTAATGCTATTGTTGATTATGTTAAAATATCTGATACATCACTTAAAAATTATTCAGATATAGAAGATAATAAATTAAAACTAAGAATTGAAAATGTTTCTTCTAAATTGATAGATGTAAGTAATGCATTAAATGCACTTATAGGTACTGATGATGTTACTACAGCTATAGATACATTTAGAGAAATTGAAGAATTCTTAAAAGCATATAGTAATAAAGATTCATTATTAGCATTATTACAAACCAATTCAGCTGCTGATAAAGCATATGCAGATTCTATCTTACAAAATTTTAAAGAATATATTGAGAATTATATATTAGATGGTTCTACTGATATTATCAATAAGATATATAATACATCAAATGATATTGTTCATTTTATTTAGGATGTTTCAAATAAATTTAAGTCTTATATTGATATTCAAGACGATAAATTAGATGGAAAAATTACAGCATTAAGAACAGATCTTGATACTACAAATAGTAATATTACTGATTTAAAAGATTATGTTGATGAGCAGGATGCATCAATAAACAGAAAGATTACAACATTAACAAATACAGTAGATCAAAACAAGAAAGATATTAATCAGAAAGTTGATTTATTGAAAGATTATGTTAATAATGATGTTTCTAATAAGATCGTTGCATATGTTAATAATGTTTCAAATAACATTGTTAATTATATTGATAATACCTCTAATAAGATTGTTAAATATATCAATGAAGATGTTTCTAATAAGATTGTAACTAAATTTGAAACAGAAGTTGGAAGATTAGATACTCGTATTGATAATACTTCTGATTATATTGTTCATTATTTAAATGATACCTCAGATGCTATTGTTGAATATATCAAAACAAGATCAAATACACTTAACACTAAAATTGATAATGTTTCAGATTATATTGTTCATCAATTTAATGATGTTTCAGACGGTTTATATAAGTTAATAACACTTAAGTATAATAATTTATCATCATCTATTGGAGATACTGTTAAGAAACATAATGAAGATATTTAGAATATTCAACGATATGTTAATCAATAGATTTCTGATACAACTGATACATTAAGACAAGAAATTAAAGTTGTATAGGATAATGTAACTGAAGTAGATAGAAAATATAATGGAAAATTTGATACTTTATATAATAAAGATCTTAAAGATGTTAATTCTTCTATCAGTAAGTTAAGACAAGATTTTATTCAGGCTGATTATGATTCTAGCACATAGATTTATAATTATCTTAATGGAGACTTTAAAAATAGTATTACAACTGATATAAATGACGTTAATAAAACTTTAACAGATTATATTAGAGATAATAATAAAGCCGTATCAGATCTTAATACTAAAGTTGACAATACTAAGACAGAAATAATGACTCATGTTAATGCAAGCTATATTGAAGTTACTGGTAAAATCGATTCTGTTAATACAATATTAGCAAAAGATATTAGTACTAAATATAATACATTAAATGATAGAATTACTTCTGTTAATAATACATTGACAGAAAAGATTAATACAAATTATAATACATTAAATGATAGAATTACTTCTGTTAATAATACATTAACAAAGAGTATTGAAACAACAAATACTACTTTACAAGGTAATATTGATTCTGTTAATACTAATCTTATTAAACGTATTGATTCATATAATTCATCATTAGCAAATTATACTGATACTGAATCTACTAAATTAACAACTGCAATTAATAATGTAAATTCTACATTAACTTAGAAAATAACATCAGAAATTTCCAAAACAAATCAATCTGTTAATGATCTCAAAACATATGTAGATACTACATACTGGCAAAAGATTACAAACCATGTTGATACAAAAACATCTGAGTTATCACAACAGATTAAAACATTAGAAACAACAGTTAATAATAAGTTAAACGATAATTTTGTAAGTAATGAAGATCTTAATACATTTGAATCAAAAATTAAACGTTATGTAGACGATCAGGATAAATTGTATGACGGTTCTGTAAATGATTTATCAACAAGATTATCAACTACTAATGCAAGTCTTAAAAATCTTAAAGATCAATTTATAGCATTAACATCAGAAAATGTAGATGGTACTATTAATACATATAAGGAAGTAGAAAAATTCTTAAAGAATATTAATGATACTACAACATTAGTTTAGTTATTAGCAACTAATAAGCAAGAAGCTATTGAAGCTGCTAATCAATATACAAATACAAGTATTAATAACTTTAAGAATAATTATATTACACCATAGTTTAATTCATATAATAGTAAATTTGATGCTATTGACGGAAGTGTAAATAATATTGAATCTAAAGTTACAAAATTAACATAGCAATCAAATACTTATTTAACTGCTATTACTGCTGCAACAACAACAGAATTAGGCGGTATTAAATTAGGTTATGTTGATTCTGAAAAGAATGTTGCAGTAAGACTTTCGGAACAAAAAGCATATGTTACTCTTACAGATACTGCTATTAAGAATGCGCTTGGTTTCACACCAGCTGCACAAAATGCAAATGGAGAAGCATATACATTAGCAGTTGCAAGTGATATTAAATTAGGTGGTATTAAAACCGGATATACACCAACAGGTGCGAATGCAAGTAAGCAATTACCTGTTTCTGTTGATACAAATGGTGCCGCATATGTAACACTTACAAATTCTGCAGTAACTGGAGCATATTCATATACATTACCAACTGCAAATCAATCTGAACTTGGTGGTATTAAAACCGGTTATAAAGATAATGGTAATAATATACATGTAAAGGTTGATGGCACAGGAAATGCATATGTAACTCTTACTGAAACAGCAATTAAAGGTGGATATAGTTATACATTACCTACTGCAGGTACTTCTACACTCGGTGGTATTTGTACAGGATTTAGTAATAATGGTTCAAAAGTAAAAGTTGATATGAGTAGTAATAATGCTTATGTCGAGATTACAAAAGCTGCTATTACATCAGCATTAGGTTATACTCCATCACAACCTGTAACAGATGCACAGGGAAATTCAGTAGCTTATGTATTACCAACTGCAACCGGAAGTGTATTAGGTGGTATTAAAACTGGTTATACTTTATCAAAGAATGGTACAACATTAAATGTACCTGTTAAAGTTGATAAAGATGGAAATGCATATGTAAGTATAACATTAGCTGATTTAGAAGGTATAGGTACAATAACTACTAATAACATTGGTGGAAATGTTACTACTATAATATAGTCTGATGAAGCATGGGTTACAAAACCTGCATATGAAGCATTAACAGATAAAGGTAGTAAGACTTATTACATTTATGAATAATAATTCATTATAAATAATTAAAGAGGTATAGAAACCAAAATTCTATACCTCTTTATTTTTATTCTGTTTTTTTATTTCTTGCTCTCCTTGTTTTCTTTGGTTTATTAATACCAAAGTCTTTTTCTATTTCATCTATAAATGTATCTATTGATACCAAAGCATTAGGATCATCAATAAAAGGATCTAATTCCAAAAGAAATTGTGAAAAATCATTTCTATCACGTAGAAATGCATTTAATCCTCTTCCTGAGTCATAAACAAATTGAATTATAATATATCCATCAGGATCATTAATAAAACTAAAACCAATTGTTTGCTTTATATCAACAAATGTTTGTCCGACTCTTATAAATGATTTTAATTTTCTATTTTTAAAAAACTCTTCATTTAATTGTAAATTATCCATAATTATTCAAATAATGCATTTGCTGTTTTTACTGTTCCATCTGTATTAATATACTTTTCCATTCCTTTAAAGATTTCTGCTTCAATTGCTTTCTTCTTATCATATCCTTCATATTGTGTACCCTTAAGTAATACTTGTGATTTAAGATTCCAAAAACTTTCAGATGGAATATCACCAATCATATAATCCAATGATTCTTTATAATCTTGTATATATTCAGGAAATAATTTACTATTAAGTTCTACTAATACACGTTGACGCATTAATCGCTCACTGAAATCAATATCATTTATATCACGCTTACATACCTTCTCAAATACTGGTTTCAATTTATATTCAGAATCTACCAAATCTTGTACAGTGTTGATACCGATTATTTCACGGACTTTCTTTTCCTTACCAGGAGTAATTCTTACTTTACGTCCATCTTTATACCAGTTATAAAATGAAGGAACACAATCACCATCATCACCACAGAAAATTTTATCAAGCACAACATCATTAGGGTTCTGCACAGATAATTCCATTATTGTATTTGCTTGAAGTAATTGTTTAATGTATGTTTTTGACATATCTTCATTTTCAAAGAAAATATCAAAATTTGAATCTGCTGTATTGTACCATGTTTCAAATGATTCAGTAACATAAATATGTCTTTTACTTCCCTTACCTTTACCGGTTGTATTATAGACGATACAATATTGATGTGTTATAGGATTAAAATCAATAAGCTATCTAATATCAGCGTCTGCACTTACTATAATAACATTGTAATTTGGATATTTCTCAAAAACAATTTCTTTACACATTGCTGCAATATCGTCCGCTTCACAATGTTCAACTTTAGCAACATGCATAGAATTTTTTGATAAGATCTTAAGAAGATCATCAGAACATTGAAATATATTATCCCAATTAATTGACTCCGATTTCTTTCTATTTGATTTATATCCGGGATTTAAATCATCTCCTGGTAATACATCTTTACGCCATGCATGCTGTGAATCTGTTGCGATAATTACGTTTGTTGGTTTAAATATATTAAGAATTGAACATACATCCGTTGTAAATTTATACATAAATGAACGTACATCTTCAATTCTATTATAACCATTAACCTAACCATACAGACTATTCATAAATAATGATCTGAATAAAAGGTTAGACCAATCCAATACCAATAATACTTTTTTACTTTCCATTTCTCTAAAATACGAAACTCGTTTTATTTTATATAATTATTTATTAGTATTGTTTAGATAAAGTAAATTTATATATACTATATTATTGTTCAACAATCTTATACCAGTATAAATTATATTTTGATCCATGTTGTTTAGGTTTATTTGTAAACCCTTTCACTGCTAATGCATAAGAAGCTTTAATAGTCAAATTAAATATTGGTTTTTTATAAGATTCCAAATTAGCTATATTTTCTGATACTATATTTGTAATATTAGTATCTTGAGTAATTATATGTGTTTCACTATTGTTTAAATTTATTTCATCTTCTGTATTATATAATATAGGTATATTCTTAGATGAAAAATTATCATAATTTGAACCAGTGACAACATCTATTATTCGCTCTTTATCTTTATCTTTATCTTCTTCATCTTTAACTATTATCTAAACATTATAGAATGGTACTATAAAAACAGAATCTGCATATTCTTCTAACTTTACTTCTGTATTATCGGTATTATCGTTTGTCTTATATATTTTTTTTATAAGAGATTTAAGTTGTGTTTTAAAGTCTGTTGTTAATTTTATATCAAAAATAGATTCCCACTTAATTAAACAACCTAATTTCTAATATAACATTATATCACATAATTTTAATGGCTGCTAATCATTTATGACATATTGATCAGTTTTCGATTTTAATTTATCATCATTTATAAACAATGTAGGCATATATTTATTATTGAAATAAACTTTCCTACAATAATCCAAATTTCCACTAGAAATAACAATATATAAATTACCAGACAGCAATTCCTAAACAGTAGGTACATATGTTCCATCATATTCTACTGTTTCTGTTCTATCTTCTATTTCTTTATTTTTCTGTTCTTTATCATAATTAATATATTCATATCCTATTGGCATTATAGAATAACTGTTTTCACTGCTGTTATCAAAAAAATATAATCCTTTATAATCATCCTATGCTATATATGAATCATTTAATGCCTTTAAATATTCATATCCATATTCTACAAAAATATCCTCCAATGATGCTTCATTTGCATTAGTCGCGAATACAGGATTTAGTACACACCCAGCAAACTACATTGCATTATATGTTTTATTTGTATTATTAGGATCTTTATATTTTTGAAAATGTTCATAATTATAATAATAGTCATTTAACTCATTATTATCAAAATATGTCTCATTTTCCTTAACAAGATATTCTTCGGCATTTATATCATGTCTATATGTACCATAATTTCTATAAAAGTCATTATTTACTTGGTGTTCATCTGATGCAATATCAGCAACTTTTTTATTTTCAATATCATATGATAATCTATCATAACGTGAAAAATCAAATATATTAGTATATGTCTTTAATATTTTCTCATATTCATTATTAACAATATCTGCCATATTTATATACGTAGAAAGATTTATAATATTTATTAAATGTATATCAACTATTTAAACAAATAAATATTTAAATCAATTTTAATACAATTTTATTAAATGGCAACAACAAAAGATAGTAATAAACTTACAATATATAAAGGAGAAAACGAAGATTATGCATTTATTCCTTTAGATGTTAGTGAAAGTACTTATTATGACTTTACTAATAGTATTATTTATAATGACGCATCAGTGTATATGAAAAATATAAAGCCGGATTCTGATCTTTATAATCTTATTAATAGTAGTATTATTAATGTTTCACCAATTAGAGATGATACAGATCCTACAATAAGTATAAATGATGGAACATATAATATAGATGGATATTTAACTAATAAGATGCTGACACATATCATAAAACTATATTATATTGAAAATTTTAAATATACATTAGATGTATCACAATATACTATAGAAAATGGAGAAAATATAGATACATCAAATAGAGGAAATACTTATATGTTTACTATTATACCAAAACTAGAAGATAATTATATTAAAAATATTACTGTTGACTCTTCTCAAATATCTACATAACCTGGTGGAAGACCAGGTTCCGGTGGAGGTGATACAAGCACTGTAGAACAAGAAGATCCAAATATAAGCAGTCTGATGAGTCTATTAAATGCGATGTTTGAACAATTAGTACTAATAATAATCCTAATTATTAATATAAATATGTAGATTAAATATAAAAGAGAGATAGAACTTAACAATATTCTATCTCTCTTTCTTTTTATGAAAATATCATATATTTAATTTTTATTGGAATTTCATTAGGATTATATACCAATAAACTCTATAACAAATTTTTAGTTTTTAATTGTTTATCATCATCTTTACCAATTATCATATATCCGTCACCGATTCTTAACCATAAATCATTAGATGACAAATATTCCATATATTTATATAAACCTATTACACATTCAACTGATGTATCATCATGTGAATCTACAAATTTTACATTTGTTTTATTAGGATTATTTTCCCATAAATCATTATCTTCTGAATTTCTATTTGCATCTATATACATATCAGGATCATGATATTTTATAGGTTCATCATCAAAAACTCTTTTTTCTTGTGTTGCTGGTAATCTATAAAATTCATCATTTATATTCCAATCTGTGTCATATGCAGGTATATATAAATTATCGAAACTATTTGTGAAACCGTCATTTGATGAAATATCATTTAATGGTAAATTATCATAATCTTCTATATAAGCACGTTTCTCTTCTGGTATAAGTGCATTTATCTATACAGTAGCTAATGCTTTTTCAAATAGTGTTGCTTTCTTTTTTGATATAATATTACCTTCATAGTAATTACTTAATCTTTCAATTGATACAGGAACACAAACTTCAAGCTAATCTGCTACATGATTTACCCATAATACATTTGAATCATATTCTTCATCATTTGGCCAATTAGGAATTAATACAATACCACGCATTGCCCCATTAGGATATTTTACATTTCCTATACGTCTGTTTAAATCTTCATAACAATTAGATGGTCCAACCGAATTCATCATTTTAAATATAAATTCTTTGATAGCATCTAATATTTTAACTATATCATATATATTATATAATGATAAATGTTTTGTAAAATATTTCTAATAAATCTAAGGATATTTCTGTATTATAATATCATTAAATTTCTTAGAAAATATTAAAACACCATTCTATTCAAAACATGGTAAAAAGAATCTTTTGATAACATCTATTTCATAAACAAATGTATTAAAATCATCTGTTATAGTATCACTTAATTTTAAAAACTCTCTGTATATATCACAATTAATTTTATAATTATTATGTTTAGAATTATCTGTTTTATCACCTACCAATCTAGGTTTATATTTTTCTAATAAACTTATAATGAAATCTTTTGTAATAATAGGTTCAACAAAAGGTGAATCTTCAAATTCTCCAATATCTCCTTTATTATTTTCATCATTTCTTAATATAGGAATAATCTTAACATTCCTTACTATAAAATCATATCCTTCTTCTGTACTTTGAAAGTTTATATAGTCTATTTGCTTGTTAGAACTCTCTGTATCGTCATAACTTTTAATAGATATAGAAACAGGTACCTTCAATTTATTTAATTGATTCTGAACCAAATTTACAAATGTTCCGTATGTTTCTCTCACTATCTCACTCTCTACATGAACATTACAGTTCTTATTATTTTGTTTATATAAAATATCAAATCCTATATTACAATAACTTTCATAATCTTCTATAGATGAAATAATATCGCTTATTAAGAAAAACTGTGATTTATATGTTTCTCCGTATTCATTACCCTGTAAAAGATATGCAGAATGCGGTTGAAGTATTTTAGTTTCTACTGTATACTAAGTTATACCGGCAGCATGTATAGTCGATAAATCAATAGATGCAAGAATATTTCCATTTGAATCTGTTATTTGTCCTTCTGAACCAGATATATCAAATGATGTATCTTCTTCATTTATTGTTGATGTACATGCATAACCAGAATTTGCTACATTATTATTTTTTGAATATAATTGATAAAATAAATTTTTATTCTTTGTTGTTGCCATTTCTGGGATATAATTCACTTTTTATATTTATTAAAAAATGGAATCTATAACAATAATAGATTCCATTTTATTAACTATGTAATTTTTATAATTAAGCATTTCTGAAGAAACCATCGATCGTAGTATTCTTGAAATAGAAAGTAACTCTACCTTGTGTAGACACATTATTTCCATAATAATTATGATTTGTCTAACCTGGGCGTAATGGATGTTGAACACCTTTTTGCTATACATTATTATGTTGTTGAGCATTAGCAGGCGTACCAGTATTAGTTGTAATAAGATCTAATAATTCTCTAATACCATCAAATCTATTAAGAATTGCATTCTCATCAAGTCTATCAAATGAATTCTTCATTCTATCAATTGCTACTGCAATATTATTAATCTTATTAGCAAATTGCTATAATGCATTATTACGTGCTTTTTCTTTATTAATAATTTCATCATCTAATGATTTTAATGCTTTACGTGCAGCTTCAAGTTTAGTTGTATATATTTCAACTTTACTTGTAGTTACTTGTATCTATGCAGTAAATGTTTTTAACCTTGCTGTATATGTACGCATAGAACCGGAAGTAACACTCATATTTCTAATAATTTCTGGAGATGTTAATCTCTTTATATTATTAATAAACATATTTATATGAATTCCCAATTGTTTCTGACGTTGCATTTCTCTTGACAGATAAATCATTTTCTTTGCAATCTCTAAATAAAGATCCATAAATTGTGCAGTTCTCCTGAAATCAATACTATCTGATGCTTTTGAAACACCTATCATTTGTCGTTGCATTTTTGTTAATACATTTCCAAAATTAGTAACTGTTGTAATAGGTTTAACTTTAGTATCAAATGTTAATTGATTTATTATTTTCCTATATACACCAACAACTTTATATACAGAAACTACAAATTTCTGTGCAATATCAGCAGATGATTTTGACGTTTTAAAATCTTTGCCAGATGTACTAAAATATGTAGCTAACTATGTTAATACAGATGTAAACTTAGATGCAACTTCATTTCCTTGTGATAATACTTTACCCTAATCATCTGTCATTGCAGTAATTATTCTCTTAAGATTATCTACTGATGTTTTAATAGTTTTCATTACCGCATTGACTACTTTAGCGGTTGATTGAATTTTATTATATTTTTCCATATTTTCTTTTTTAGAAAGATTATTAGAAATAATAGTAATAAAATCGACAAATGCATTTGCAATGTTTTGAGATATTGTTCTTATGAATTTAGGTTGTAAACACAAATAATCTTTTGACTATGCAGTTGTACCTTTCTTATTAGATGTTAATGCTAAGAATGGTTTTAATGTATCAGAAAACTCTTTTACTGCTTTCATAATAGGATTAATAGTATTCTTTATAATATCTGCAATACTTTTTGCTTTCTCTATAAAACCTTCATTTGCAAAACTCTTTACAAGATAATTTATAAATTCTACAAACATCCTACCTACTTCTCGTGCTGCATTAGTAAACGCGCCTCGTTTTAATTTCTTCGTTATAGGTATTAATTTGCCATCTTTATCTTTAACATAATGATCTACATATACACCTGTTGCTAATTTAAGAATTGCATCAACATACTAACCAACTCCTTCCATAACAGGTCCAATAGAACCTCCTATTGCATTTAATGCATCTTCTGTTTTATTTCCCCAGAATGAACCATGTCGTTCAAATACTGTTACTAATTTATCTACAAAATAAGAAAATGTTGCAGCAACAGAAATTGCAGCCATTATAAAATCCATTGGTGTCACTTTAGCAAGATGTGGTACAGTATAATTACCATCTTTATCTTTCATATAATAATCTGTATATGTACCAGTTGCTAATTTCATAATAGCATCAACGAATTTACCTACTCCTTCCATAATAGGCATAATAGAATCTTTCATTGCATCCATTGCCCATATCATATTAGGTTGTAATTTATTAAAAGATTTTCCTAACTAAATAATGAAATCACCAAAACGTTCAGATACAAATGTTGCAGATGTAGAAAATATAGAAGGATCTACCTATTCATATTCAGGTTTACCATTTTTATCATAACCTGTTACAATCTACATAGTAGAAACTTTAATAACAGTATCAACAAATTTTGATACTGCATCCATAACAGGTTCCATTACCTAACCAACAGTTGATATAGCAAACATTGCTTTAAATGACATCTTATCAAATGCATCACTTAATGACTATAAGAATATATTAAACTGAGTTGAAATTGCAGTTGCTGCCTTACTAAAATCGGTATCGGTTACTTTTCTAAATATAGGTTTCTTATTATTATCATAACCAATTATATATATACCTGTTGCAACTTTCATCACAATATCGACAAAAGTATTAACCTATTTCATAATAGGATCCATTACCTACATTAATAATGATATTCCTAATATTGATAATGCATCAAGTTTTTCAAATCCATCACTTAAGTCTTTTAAGAATTCTGTGAATCCTTTTGTAACAGCAGAAGCTGCATCAGCAAATACAGTTGCAGGTAAATGTTCATACATAGGTTTACCATTATCATCATAGCCTGCAATATAATTCATTGTTGCAACTTTCATAATAATATCAATGTAATCAGATATTGTTGTTAATATAGGGCGTAATGCCATTGAAATTATTAATGCCATTGCAGTTCCGTCAAAATTACTAAATGCTTTAACAATTGCTTGCATTGAACCAAGAACACTATTAACATCATCTTTTGATTTACCTAACATTATTTCTGAAAATGTTTGAATCATCTTTGAATCACAAATTTCTGTTATATATTTCATCTACATAACAGTTAATGTCAATACACCAAATACTGCCATAATAATAGGAGCAAATGCACCTGCTGCAATTGCCTATGCCATTTGTATTGGATTAGGTGCAGCAGCTTTTATAACATCATACATTACATCATATAATGCAACCGTTGTTTTACCTAGTTTTTTAAGTTGTCCTTCATTATATGGTAACATTAATTCCAATGCTTTCATAAATAAAATCATTGTACCTGATACTAATGTCATTATACCTGCGATCGCAGTCATAACTACTGCACCAGCAGCAATAAAAGGAAGAAGTGGAGTCATTGTACCTAATGCTGTCATTATAACACCCATAACTGCTAATAATGCAACCATTGTTCCTGCACCTAAGAATACTGCACCGTCTTTATTAAAGTCATCTATCTTTTTACATTCATACGAGAATAATAACATTGTTCCTCCAATAATATCAAGTAATGCACCTATAGCTATCATTAATGCTCCGCCTTCTGCAATCTTTTCAGAATATTTTTTAAGTTTACCGACATTATAAAGTATTAAACCCATTAAACCAATCATAATTATCATAGTTAATGCACCTAATACAACTGCACCACCATCATTTAATTGATAAAGTTTTCTGGACTCTATAGCAAATAATAAGCAAGCTGTACCTGTTATTAACATAACAAGTCCGATTTCCATCATTATTTTAGCACCCTATTTAATAGCAATCTTATGTTTTAAATTCATTTTACCAATTGCAAATAAAATTGCGTCAAATATTGCAATAATACCTAACACAACACCTGCACCAATTAATGCGTCATCCCACATTTTACCTATAGGAATCAATATATCTTTAGTGATTAAAGAAATACCTAATAAAATAAACGTCATAGCTGCTGTTGCTAATATAGCGTATCCTGCTTTTTTACCATCTACATTAGATAATATATATGTGCCAAATATAAGAGTGACAATAATGAATAATGTTATACCCATACCTATACCTGCTTCTTTACCATTCTAACCAATTGGTATTAATAAATCTTTAGTAATCAAAGCAATACCCATATAAATGACAGCTAATACAACAGTTGCAGCTAATCCCCATAATGCGCGCTTACCGTTTACTTTATTTAATAATTTAACACCAAATACTAATCCTGCAATTATTGTAAGTGTAATAATTGCGCCGACTATTACATCATCTGCCTTTTTACCTATAGGTATTAATAATGTTAATGATATAATTGAAACTAATGCAAAAATTAATGATATTTTTAATAAATTAGATGTTCCTTGCTCTATATCTTTATTTGCTTTAGCTATATATTTAACTGCAAAAATACCTAATGCAATAACTAATGAAACAACAAGTCCACCTGCTATGACATCACCTAAATGATTACCAATTGGTGCTAATAAAGTTGCAGATACCAATGCAATTATAGCAAATACACCTGCAATTTTCAACATTGCATTTGTTGATGCATTAAGATTTTTAGGATCTATACTAGATAATTTATTTACAAGATAAACTGAACCCGCAACAAATAATGTTAATATTCCTATTGACGCAATAATGGTTTTAACACTATTATTCTTTACTGTTAATGCTAATAATAATAAAGACACAGACAATGACATTACCATTAAACCAATACCAGTTAATACTCCTTGAGTATACTTTAAACTTTTATCAAGTTTCTGATCTGATAAATCTTTTATTATATTCTTAAAACCATTTACAGCTGATCTTAATATTAATAAACTGACTACTACTGTACCAATACCAACTAATTTAGTTACCAAAGATAATCCAATTAATATACCACCAATAGTTCCTATTGATATTGATAACATTTCTATAATTGTACTGGATTCTTTTACATCTTTTTTATCTAATTCTTTAACTAAATCTGTCACGGTAGTTTTCATGAATTTAATTAAATAACGAACAACTAGTACAGACTCAACTATTGTTTTAAATGATGTTACCTTTATAGTTAATGCAATGAATATAACTCCTAATAATAATGATCGCATTGCGTTATTCCAGGCATCAAAAAATCCAGATATTGCATTTACCTATTCGACATCCCAATTTTGTGATAATATAGTATTAAAGAAATTAACTAATTTCTTTGCACGTTTCTCTGTTAATGAACTTACAGCGAATTTAAAATTTAATACCTACATTTTTTTAATGTTGAATAAAACAGTTAATATCGCAACCATACTATTAACAGTTTTATATGCTTGTTCTTCTTTTGGTATTTTATTAACAAATGTTGCAAAGAAATCACCAAGTATTGTAGCAGTAACTTTATTTAATGTTCTAGCTAATTTAAAAACTGAAAATTTTTGTTTTGGATCTGCAAGTTTTACAAGTGGATCTAATATACTACCTAAATATTTTATACTTTCATCTACCTTTAAATCACCTTTTAAATATTTAGAAATTGATGTTATAAACTAACCTAATTGTCTACCTAAAAGCCAACCTCTAATAGGATTTAAACTAATTTTCATTTTAAATACATTAGAGTCAACTAATTTAGATATACCACCCATTAAATCACCAATCGGTTTAATAAGTCTTTCTATATCTTTCTATTTTGGATTTGCTTTACTGATAGAATTAATTAATGCTGTAATAAATTTACCAGCTCGTTCCGCTGTATTTACATCTAGTTTATTAATATTTGACTATAGTTTAATCATATCTATAGCAACTAAAGTTCCCAGAGTTTCAACAACAGCTTTTATAATACCAACACTTCGACCTACCTATTTAGAATTCTATAATGTTAGTCCCTAAATAAAATCAACAATATTCTTCGCGCCTTCCGCATTTATTTCAGTCATTTTATTAATAGCTTTCAAGAAACTATCAATATTATCAAATGTATCATTATCAACTTTAAGACTTGATAAAACAGTATTTACATTTCCTATAGATGTGGCAACTTTATTTAATACGTTATTATCTATTGATTCCATTGCAACTAGTCCTTTTGACAGTTTCTCTAACTATTCTCCGACTGTTGCTGCTGATTCATCTTTAGCCGTCTCAACAATACCCTATAACAAACTTACTATAGTACTATCAGCTTTCTATTCAAGAGTTTCTTTCTTTTTCTCTTCATGCTGATTTACCATAGTATCAAGAATGTTAAAAATACCGTTAAGCGCTTCTTCAGAAGACATTTGTGCCATATCGTTTTAAATCATTTAATTTTTATTTAGCTGTTGTTTTCTTTTTCTATACAACATATTGGTTATGCTTTATCTATTTAATTGTATATATAATACCTGTAGTTTTATCATATAATGTTGAATATTCATATAGATTATTATCATCACCATCTTTAATAGGTGTTTTTATCCATTTATTATATTCAGGTAATTTATCTGCTTTTGTTAATGAATCTAATTGTAAAATATCTAATGTGTCATTTTTCATTGTTTTTACTGATTTAATAGAAACAGAATATGTAGAGTCATTTGATTTATTGTTTCCTGTATTCTATTTTAAATCACAAGAATTAAATGAAAAAGTAAGGCTTAATAAAGAGCCTAATAAAATATACTTCAAACTTTTCATAATTATTTAAATATTATTAGTTAAAATATTTAATATATTTATTAGTTATAAATAGACAATATCAATGTTTATAACTATAATAAATTAAGCAAAATTATATATTCATTTATGGTTAGAAAAAAGAAAGACAATATTGAAGATGTTGAAAAAATAAAAACACCTAAAGCTATTGGCCCATATGATATTATTTCTATGATGTGTACTAATTTTGAAGGATTCAATAAATTATCTGATACGATATTAGATAAAAATTTCTTTTTAATTAATAGAGTATTTAGTATTAAATATCCTTTACAAGGTGCATTATTTAATAAGAATACAATTAATACAGCAGATGTAATTAAATCATGGGCAATGTTTATATCTAGTAAAGAAGGATATGGACGTGTGCCTTATTTTGTTTATACAAAAGGCGCAAAAAAATCTGCTAACGCATCATCAAAGACTGATAAAATAGATAAAGAATTAATTAAGGAATATTGTAAACGTTATAAAATTAATCTCAAAGATTTTGAGACATTAAAATCTTTATATTATGATGAACTTATAACAGATGTTAAACGATATGAAAAATTAATTTCAATTAAAGAACAAGAAAAAAATATTTCAAAATAAATCATAATAAACAAAAATGATGAAAATATACCCACAAAATTTAGTGAAGTCAATACAAACAATAATTGACTCAGGTAAAGTAGAAATTTCTACATTCAATTCATATGATGAATTTATTCCAGAAATTAATTCATGTGAAATTCATATAAAGTTTACAAAGAATTCAAAAGGTGATCGTGAACCTATTATTATGGTTAATAATAGTGATATTACATCTCAATTTATCAATAGTTGGAGAACATCTGCTCCAGGTAAATTTATGTGTAAAGATTATCGTAAAGATAAAAAAGATTTTATTGGTAATACTTTATATCATGTAGTTAAATTTACATTAGATGGTGTTAAGATGCAAATGTTAGTAAGACTTCTTACCGAGATTACTGCGGAAGATTGTACAGAATCTGATAGAAAAGAACTTATTAATGAATATGGTGATTTATCTATTAGTGGTAAGATCTTTTCTATTATTAAGATAATGCCTGATGATGGTAGAAATGGATGGAATTGTTGGGATCGTTATAAATCACGTGATAATAATTATATTATTAATCTATATGAAACAAATTCAGCTTATATTGATGAAGCAAACGATGACAATGACAATAATGAATGTGATGAAGATTCAAATGAATCTGAACCATTGTTTTAATAATGATTAAGAATATAACACAAATAGGAAATAAACCTGTTAGTTTTATAAAGGAATTTATTAATAATTGTACAATAGAAGAAAAAATAGATACTCATTATGTCATTGTTGAGATAACATCTAAACAAACTATAACAATTAAAAAAGCAACAGGAAAAGTCGTTGATAGAGTTGACATGATACTTAATAGTATGTGGAGTCAACTTGTAACTGATTGGAATTTTATTAAACTTGCAAATCAAGATTTATTTAAAGAACATGTAGGTTATAACATATCAATGTTTTACTTTCCTAGTAATAAACCTTTATTAACAGAATATCCTAATAATATTAAATATCTTATAGATAGAATTACATATAATGATGAAAATATTAATCCTGATTCATTTATTAATAAAATCAGATTAAAAGATAAGTTTAATATATTGATTAAACATAATTTAAAAAAATTATTAACTAATGATAATATAATAAATCTTATTCAAAATATTAATGGTGATACAAAACTTAATTATGATTATAAGAATTTATTTTATGAGTTAATAGATAAATCTGACATATTAGCAAAAGAACCTGAAGGATATATATTTAAATGGAAGAAAAATCTTTATCAACTTATATTTAATAACAGAGAACGTATAAATCCAGAGAAAACACAATATGAATATTTGTTATGTGATTTTGTTTCTTACTGTAAAAGTATAAAATATCAAGATAAGATTCATCATAGTTATGTAAAAACAGTATGTGCATTATTTAATGATTATATAATAAATTGGGAAGAACAGAATCATAATATTGAAAATAATATAGATATAAATAGTATTCAATCACCAACATTAGGAACATCATTTGATATGGGATATGAATATATACCTGATATTATAACAATGAATTTATGTAAATCCAATGAATTATATAAAAGTATATTTAAAGTATTATTGGCAAATCTTAGAAGAGGCAAAGACAATAGTAAATGTATATACATGAATAAGAAGCAAGTTGATGATTGGAATATTATAATGAAAAATATTAAGGTAAGAACTTTAACAATTTAAGTATTTAATAAATATATAAAGTTAAATGCTAAATTAGGTTATGACTAGAATTATTTATAATATTACAAGTACACATGTAAATCCAGAAATTCCTGGTGACAATATATAGATATGTAATGAAAAACCAGTTAAAGTTGAGAAAATTCCTGGTTGGATGCATATAGATCCTATTAATACATAGATAGATTTAGAATCAGTTGCATATCAATTATCTGATTATAAATTTACACCTGGATTTACTGTAACAGTAGATGATTTACTTCATCCTAAACCATTAGATTATGAAGCAACACCTAAATTTAAATAATAAGAAAAGAGGAATAACAAATGATGTTATTCCTCTTTATTTTTATAGTGACAAATTTATATTCATTAAATCGAATAATTTATTTAATTGATCTGTTGTTTGAACTTCTACAGAAGCAACAGTTTCCATATCATCATTTTGAATAATACAATTCCAATCTCTACCAATCATATTGGTATGACCATTATTAATTGTTATTGTAAATGTATGATTAATAGGACCTACTGTTTTTGTGAAAACATCCATAGATTCAAAATCGCCAAATCCACTATCATAATCATATTCAAAATTATGGAAAATTAATAAATCTTTTGTTATATCCATTTTAAAATATATTTTTTTAATTAAATATCTTCTTCATATGTATCATCATCCTCATCATCATGACTTGTTAATTTATCATATGAATCCATAATAGCTTGTAATACTTTTTTTCCTTCTGTAATATATTGTTCATCATAATGCCAGGATTGACCAGCATTTCTTGAATTACAAAAAGTTCCATTCAATAAAGCTAATGTATTAATAAAAGAACACCACTCTATTGTAGCATCTGCAAATACATCCCAATTTACTACAGAATTATTATAAAATCCCATTGCTCTTGGTAATGTAGATAACAAATTCCATGTATACATATTCGGCATATAATCATGATATTTGTCATCTTGTAAATCTGCTTCAATCTTAACACGATCATTTACATTATAATCAAATATATTATCATATGTACCTATTTTATGAAGAATTTCTTTCATTAAATCAATATCATATGTCATTGCTTTATATATTGAATACTTCTCATAAATAACAGTATATTCATTCTGTTCAGTAGATGCATATCGAGCTTTACTTATTGTATCTAATTTTGTAAATAAATCTTTAACTGCATCTGGTTGTTCATCATATTTTTTATACTTATTCCAATTATATAAAATAATTTCTGTAATTTTGATGAAATCCATATTAAGTTTACCTTTAAGTATTCTTGTAGTTTCATCTTCATCATAATCATCAAATACACCATAATCACCCATAGAACCTATAACAGGAATATGCATAGGAATTAATGGACTTTCTAAATAACAAGGAATATTTGAAATATTCTTATTTTTCTTACAAATAATAGCTACAGCTGTTTCACCTCGTTTTATAGGAACTCGTGAAAAAAATCCGGATACACAAAAATCACCCATTTTAGCCTATGTTTTTAATATAATTATTTAAAATATCAGTCCATTTTTCATTATCTGCAATATTACAGATATATCGTATTGCACCAGAAAAACAATTTTCCAATGTATTAAAAGACAAATAAGATTCTCCTTCATTAACATGTTTTTCCCATAGCTGGTTTGCAACAGAGCTTACAGGAATAATAACATATGACCATTCCTTATTTTCTTTACTATATGTTGGTTGAATGATAAAACCAATATATTTTTCAAACCAATCAATAACTTCAAAAACAGTAGGTGCTGGAATCCAATTTGCAGATGGATATGTAATACCCCAATCAGAATTATGTGGTTCCAAATCTCCTGTATGCCATACACGTTCAGCTGTTGGATTTTTAGGATCTCCTTTAACTGCTTTAATACCTACAGGCGTCTTTAAATATAAATCTTCAGTATATTCATCAAACCCTAATTTATTAAGAATTACTGATAAATTAAAATCAACATGTTTCATTATCTTTAAACTTTTTTAATATCATCTGAATTTAATAATACATTTCTTTTATTATCATCAAGAATAAACCGTGCATTAATATACAATAATTCATTCTTTAATTTTTTAACATCTTTTTTAGATACATTTTCAAATATCAAAAAATTATATGATGGAAAATATTCTAATAACTCTCCATAAATATTTTTTAATTGTAACATATCACCAAAACGTTCAAAATTATTATAATAACGTTCATGTGGAATTGGTTTATTATTACAAATATTTTCTACCAATCCTATAATTTCATCGCATTTTTCAAATAACCTTAATATATCATTTTTTTATCACTATTATGATATTCTGGTTTCTTTGAACAGAAATTCCACATATGACTAAATATATAGCGATATATAGAAAATCTGTTATTATAAAATGTTAAATCAATTCTTTCCATTTATCTATTTTATTAATACAAAGATACACATTTATTTTTAAATATAAAAATTTAACGAGCATCCATTAATTCAAAATATTGTTTAACCAACTTATTAATTAAAAGTTCATATGTAAATCCATAAGGATTACTTGGTCCAAATACTTTTAAATCTGTTGGGGATATTGCATATTGTAATTTTGTATCACATTTTTTTACTTTATCAATATTATCTTCTGTTAACGGAACATCACTTATATAACTAAATAATCGTATAATATAAGATTTAAATACAGGTGATAAAATAATCTTCGCATATAGATATGGTGTAGATGGTGAATTTAATTTATATACATATGTTTTACCAATCAAACTATTATATGTAAATAACCATTGTAATGGATATACATCTTCAAATTCAGGTAATATATCTATATTCGAAACTGATTTTGTTACAATTTCTGGATCTAATTTTGGTTTATTATTTAATAGTTTATCTAATATTTTCATATAATTATTCTATAATTTTTAAATCATCTGGTATATAACAATCACTACCTAGATATTTGATATATTCTTTAACTGGTTTCTTTACCTTTTTCCAATATGGTAATTTATCATCTTTACTTTGATAATATATATAACTATCAAAATATGTTATTTCTTCAATCTTTCCGTTATGTTTAACTTTACATACTTTATAGTTATCTTCATCAAAATAACTTGCAAGATCCATCCATACCAATAAATCTTCTAATATCATTATAGACAATGGTGAAGTATTATATGTAGTAGAATTTTTCTTTTCATATATAATATTTCCATTATTATCTTTCAATACTGTTAATCCTTTATAATCGCCTGTAATTTGCCAATTAGGATTATCAATAAAGTATTGTAATAGAAATTCTAATGGTTTTCTTTCTTCAGGAATTATAGAATAATCTATTGATAAATTATATTCACTAAACTTTAAATTATCTGCTATGCATTGTCTTATATCAATTACTAAACGTTTTCTTTGTTCTTTATTAAAATTATCAAATTCATATTTTGCTATATTTAATGCATGTTGGTGTGCAGCAATAGTATGTCTACCTATTGCATATCTATATGACATCCATACTAAATCTTCATGATATGCATTTAAATATTCGTCTTTCTATTTTTTCATATAAAATTAAAAAGTCTGTTTATATTTTATACAATATAAACAGACTTTAGTTTTATTATTTACTAGTTAATATCTTATCAATCATACCTTTTGTTCCGTATGATTTAGCCTCTTCTGAACTCATCCAAAAATCTCTATCAGCATCTTTCTTAATTCGTGAAAGTGTTTGTCCTGAATGTATAGATATAATATCATATAATTCATTCTTAAGTCTATTAACTTCTTTACATGTAATCTCAATATCACTAGCTTGTGTATGTGGTCCTGTAGACGACATTGGCTGATGGATCATCACACGTGAATGTTTCAATGCACATCGCTTTCCTTCTGCACCTGCACATAACAAGATACTCGCCATACTTGCAGCCATTCCAGCACAAATAGTTGAAACATCTGGTCGTATAAGTTGCATCGTATCATAAATCTCAAGACCTGAATAAACATCACCACCTGGAGAATTTATATACAGATATATATCTGCTTTTTTATCTGTTGTATCAAGATACAGCAGTTGAGATGTAATAATATTTGCACTATCTGATGTTACTGGATTACCAAGAAAAATAATTCTATCCATCATTAATCTTGAAAAAACATCCATCTGTGAAACATTCAGTTGACGCTCTTCAAGAATTGTAGGATTCTGATAACCATTATAAACACCAGATTTATTGATATAATCATGTAAATATAAGCTACTTACACCATTTGAAATCATAAACTTTTCAAAATCTGTTTTTACCATATATTTTTATATTTCTTTCTAAAACAATTTTTCAATAATGATGTTACGTGAATATTAGGATAATCACAAGGATTATTAGGATTCGTTTCTGTATACATATCAGGATAACAATCTAATATAAATTTAACAACACCTTGTGACCTTGAAATTCCTGCTGAACAATGAACATAAATATCTTTACCTAAATTTCGTTCAATGAAATTAAATAATTCATATGCTTGTTCATCTGTTAACCCTTTAATTGATTTAGCATATTCAGCTTCCTCTTCTGAAATATCATTTCCATATGCATATATTAAATTATAATCCGTAATATCATAAAAATCTAAATTAATAACATTTTCTGCTGAATTAAATATATGATATTCATCTGAAACATTTGGTTCACATATAGAAATTATAGCTACATTATTTGGTAAAGTGCGATTATTCCAATTATTATTTTCCATTAATTTTTTAAATCCATTGAAGGATTCACACCATATCTTCATACTCTTTTATTTGTTTTTCAATTAACGTACATTCATCCTGATATTCCTTTACAGTTTCTAATATATTATTAATCTGCTTTTTCTTTTTATCTAATTTCTGATTCAAATGCTTAATAATAAGTTTTTTAATATCTACATAATCAGCAAAAATATTTAAAACTGCATTTCTAAATTGAATTGCACACTGTGAAATTTCAGATATTTTTGTGTCTGTAATATCACAACAAAAAATATATGGTAACTTATCATTTAATTCATCACATGTTGACATAAATTCAGATATACAACATGATAATGTTAACTGTAAAGTAGATAAATCATAAGTTTTATTATTTTTACTTGAATCATCTATAATATCATCAAAGAAATCATTTAATGGATAAAAAATATCTAAACATGAGTGTCCTGCTTGATCATATATATAATCTCCTAATGTTATATTATAATCCAAATAATAATCAGGAATATTTGTTAAAATATTACAATTATAACTACCAAATATATCTAATAAAATTTTTGGATACCTTTCAGTTCCTTCTGTTTTACATAAATCAGAAAACTGTTTATATAAAGTTTTCAAATCATCATAATTTACCATAATTTACTTCAATTTATCTTTAAGATTAATTAATGTATTATTTACATTCATTGTAAAATTAAAAATTGCATCTTTTGCACATTTATTAATATAATTATACAAATCTGTTTTTGTAATAAAATCCATAGATTCTTCTGAATTCATCCATGACTTCGTGATAACTGCATCATGATTGTTTATAAATTTATATTCAATATGATCCCAATTATCACCACATAATCTGAATTCATCATAATTTATCCACACTTTATTCATTTTAATATCTACTGACTTTAACATAATATATGTTTCATCAAAATCAAAATAGTTATCATCATATGAATTATCACCTTGTGTTATATTCTGATAAAAAATACAGTTAACATCTCTTATTACTTTACCAGTATCAATATAATTATGAAGAATATAATCTCTTAATTCTATATTGTACTTTGATGAAAAATCAGTAACAGGACATTCATTTGCAATATACTCTAAACGATATAATGGTATATATCTAATATCTTCATTATTTACATTCAAATAACGTCTTTTTACTAGTTTAAATGTATATGTATTTTTACCTATCTGAATTGTTACTTCTTCTTTTGCACAAAAATCTTGATATGTATGTAATTTATTAAGTAGCAACTTTATATAATTAGTTACCATTTCATTTCCAAGATTATCTATAGGCATTTCATAATATTCGTATTTCATATAATAAATTTAATTTAATAATTAAACAAAAATAAAGATTAAGCATCCGCAAATGCTTAATCTTTACTTGTTATTTGATGAACTGATAACAATAGTCGTGAAACTGCCATCAAACACATTGCATGAATGTATGTAATCTTTGGAAGACCAAAAACAAATGGCATTACATAATTCCAGCAAATCATAAAAAAGATTGCGCCAATTATAATACAAATAATTGAAATAATTACAATTCCTATAAGTTCAAAAAAATGTTTCTTCATATTACTTATTATTTTTGATTACTATTTGTTTTGTTACTTATTAAACAATATAAAATAGAAGCTATAATTTCTCTTTTATAATGTTTTTTAGCATATCTACCTTTTGATTTAACTAAGGTCTCTTGTTTCATTTTTAACATTATTGTAATAATTTATTAAATCTGCTTTCATTTCTTTACGAAACTGAGTATCTCTCTTTCTATTTCTAATTACTCGATCTTCTGCAATTTCACAATTATATCGTTTCCATTTATTTAAAATAGAACGTTTATATTTAGGTTTAATTTTACCTTCATTGTTATGCATATAATCATACGCAGCCTGTTCTTTAAAATTATTACTCATTGTATCTATATATAATTTTAGTAATGTCAGAAAAAGAAAAAAATTAAACTTCATAAATTTGCGTTTCAAAAATTTGCTGCTACTTACCAAATCTACAAATATGAAGTTTAATCATTTGTATTAATCTATACTGCAGAAAAATTATTATAGTATAAGTTTCATTGTAATTGAACTTTACAACTATAGTGATAATCCACTTATACCCTCTTTTACTCTAAAGACTTTTATATGCAACTTCTACATATGTAATTTATCTACATAGCGTTTACATTAAAGTTACTTTATTTCATCATGCTTTTATAACCATATTCACAACCCTCTGTATATCACCGATTCATTTCTTTTCGTATAGAAATCAGGGTCTTTAAGCCTCACTGTCATTGGCTATAACTATTATCCTCAAGCACTACCAGATAAAGTCTTTTTGTTTTTATGGTGCATCTCTCATACCTCCTTTTATCATAAAACAAACAAAACTAGTAAGACAAATAACGTTTCTTACAACTCCTACGAATTTAACTCCAAAATTAAGATACATCTCTTAATATTAAATTGGACACTTAAATTAAGTGGATAAAGTTATACGACTTGAAAATATAATCACCAAAAGAATAATAATATTTTCTCAGACTTTATCATAAACGATTCACTAAATTCTTTTATGGAACTTATTTCTAATTAAATGAGGACTCATTTAAAATAGGTTCTCCCGAAACATGCGGTTTATCCATACTCATTTAAAACTTTAAATAAGCGTTGTTTATGGCACTCATCAGAATTTATTATGTATTAATATTTATAACAGTATAATGAAATCTAAACAAAATTATTTAGTTTCAAATTCTTGCTTCATTCTATCATTACTTTTATAGTTAGATAGTCCACAAGCGTAAATTCGGATGTACTGCACCCTATTATTAACACATTATTTGTATTAAATTATCTATATATTCTATAGATTTAAATACAAATAGTTTATGTTAATTAAGAAAAAATTTCAAAGAACACTTTGTTTTTAATAACAATACAAAGATACACATTATTTTTGAATTAAAAAAATATATTGAAGAAAAAATAAATATTTTTATTGAACCCATGCAGATGCATATCCATTTTCTACCTTTATAATAAGGACTTCACCATTCAACCATGTATGTTCAAGATCATAACCTTCATCTTCACTTTGCATATCTTTATACTTAGTAAGAATAAAGTTTGTAATCTCTTCAATACTTCCCTTATGATATTCGGATGTATTCAATAATTTCAAATAATCAACATACTCTCTTGCATTTTTCATACAAGAATCAATATCCTTAAAACATGTGGTATCTATATATTCATTATTTCTATTAATAATAGATGCAACAACACCATTAGCTAACAATTTAGAGATATTAGTAATATCCTCAAGTTTTTCGAGTTTTTCAAATTCATATTTTAACATATGTTCTGACTCACTATCTCTATAACGTTTAATATTAAGAGTTACAGAATTCCATGTATCTACCCATGTTTTAATTGCATCTTCAATATATCCACCAAAATCATTATCACCAAATTCAAAGGTAATCATGAAACTCTTATCAATAATATTATTATCACTAAGTTCATATGGATCACCTTTAAATTTATGTCCTTGATATAAACCATCCAAATAAGCAGTTGATATAAGATTATTAATATCTGACATTAAAGAAGGTATAAATGTTTCTTTTTTATCCTCTGATATATCATAAAATACAATAGATGTATTAATAATAGCTTCTATGTGCTTCTTGTTATCTTTAATATATTGATTTGCAAAATCAACAAACTTCTTTCCGTATACATCAATATTCATCTTATTTACATCTTCTGCTAAAGTTTCATTAAGATTTTCTAATTCTTTCTTTATATCTACTTTTTCCATAATAAATTTTATTTAAATATTACATTGTTCCATCATTTGGCTGCAAACACATAATACCATGTTCTCTCCACATTTTTACTACTTTAGAAGAATCTTCCAAAACAAATAATACATTATAATATGGTTCAATAAATGTTTTATATAGGTTATACTTACAATCTTGACCCTTTGTAAAATTCTTGTATGGTCTCATAATAACCATATCTACATCACCATCCAAATTATTTTTTAACCATGTTTCAGTTGCTTTTCGTATATCTGATGTATCTTCTCTACCTGTTAAAATAATAACCTTTACATTATCATCTTTAATATACTTATTAACTAACTTACAAATTTGTTCACATGGTACATCATTTGTCATTGTATCAGAAGCACCATTACCATAAAATGGTCTACCTTGCAAATTAAAACAAAGTGTTGCATCCATATCTACAAGAATACAATCTTTCTTATCCTTATCATATGGAACAAAACTGTTATATTGCTTCTTATTAAGTTCTGTTGCTATAAAATTTCTATATTGCCTATATGTTCTCTTAATAACAGATTCTCCAATTGGATTTGCTCTCATTAAATCACGTCTAATACACTCTTCAACTGAAACATCAAAGAAATCTTTAAATACAAGTTCATATTGATATTTAGTATGTGTATTATTATAATTATCAATTCTATCCTGTATTTCTTTCCATCCCTTTGGATTAAGGTTCATATTATCCATAATAATATTTAAACCATTTTCCATTGATGATTTAAAAAATGCATCTGTCATTTCTTTAATAATGTTTAATTTTTCTCTTTCTTCTACCCAATACTGTCCAAACATATTTCTAAGAGAATCCCAATTAATTCTAATTCGTTCTGTTGGTTTTTCCTTTGCCCAATGTTCTGCATAAGTTGACTTTCCAGAAGCTTGAATTCCTCTTGTTAATATAATTTCTCTTTTTTCCATTATTCTTTTCTAATTTTATTTACAATACAAAGATACATATATTTTTCCTAAATAAAAAATATAAATCTAATTATTCATTATCCATAGACATTCCTATAGTTGCATTTCTCATACAATCTAAATAACCTTTTGTATATAATGATTTCATATGTTCATGTAACTTCTTTAATTTATCCGGTATATCTGTTTCTATATCTTCTGAAATTTTATCATCACCAAATAAAGATATAAGTGAAACTCTTGATTTATAATCAGCAATATTTTTTAATTTTTCTATATTCATATTTTAAATCATTATAAATTAGTCAAGACTAAACCTAAACAATATTCGTTATTAATATCACAAATAAATTTAGCGAGTTGTTCTCTTAATATTTCAGCATTTATTTCAAATTCTTCTAACATCTCTTTTTCTTTCTTTATAGTATTAATATCTGTTTCTTTCAAATAACTATAAGTATCTTTAGTTTTAAAATTAATATTAGATATTGTATCATTTCTGATAGAATTTATAATTAACATTACAGATAACTCATATGTATTTTCATTTAATGCTGAACCATGATAACCACATATACCTTTATTTTTCAATTCAAAAAATACAGGACCATAACAGTATTTTCCTTCATGTACAATAGTTCCCAATGATTTCAAACCAAATGTCTTACATATATTAAACTTCTTATCAAGATAATCATTAAATAATTTATTAATAAACATCATCTGATATGAAATAAATGTATCAGCATTTAATTCTAATTTAAAATGTGTTTTATCTAAAATATCATACATTAAATCTTGTATATTCATATCACATAATTCTTCTTTATATAAAGATGATAAGCACATATATAATCTATTTAATGTTTCTTTAATATCATAATTAATATGAATATTTTTCAATTTATCTTCATAATAATTTAGAATTGATTTATTAATTAATGTTGCTGCATTATCAATAAAATATTTTCTATTTTCATCATATGTCATATAATTTAAAAAAAATTATTTTTCTTTCATTCTTCTTAAGATATGTTTAGGTTCTGTATAATAAAAATAATCTTTTGTATTATCATCGATAATATTAAGATTGTATAATGCTTGTGAAAACCTTATATCCTTATATGTAGTGAGATATTTCTTCAGTATATCTAATATTTCCATATTATACTTATATCTCTCAAATGTTTCTTTATCTTCCATTTAAAATAAAGGATTAATTTTTACTTCATCTGTTTTAGAATATTCAGTTACATTTAATTTTAATGTTTCATTTAACCATTCTGCAATTAAATGTCTATGACAAAATTCATATGGTTTTTCAAAACAACATAATGCACAGTCATTTCCATTAGATATAAATTTAATTCTATCTACAAATATAGATGGATTTTTAAATAAAGATAAAACTTCATTTTTATATCGTTTTCTGAATTCCTGATGATTAGATCTACAGTTATTTAATATATCAGGTGTAGGAGCAATTGCTATTAAATTAGGTCCATGAAAATCTTTTGGCGGATAACAGCATATTCCTATTGGAACTATATTATTCTCTTTTAATTTCTTTAGATTTCCAAAATAACTCGTATATATCTTCATATATTATTTTTTAAACATATCTTCTAATTTTTTATATTCATCTTTTGATATATCATATTTAACAACTGAGCATGAATGTGCAGTATTCAAAGTATTACAAGTATCTATATGATAAGAATTATCATATCTATCAAGATAAAAACGTACTATACATGAAATATTAATATAACCAGCACTTTTTGTATATATAAATTTTGTCTTATTATTCTTCAACTTTATCATAGTCTAAAAACATTATAATATATTTTTTAAATACTTTTATTATAATAAATTATAAACATTACATCTTGCTTATTATATAATATTAAATCGATTTTGTTTAATATAATGGCTGGGTTTGTATATCTTATTTGTAATCCTGATTAGAATTGTTATAAAATTGGAGTAACAAGGGATTTAGCATAGAAACGATTAAAATAGTTATAGACAGGAAATTCATCAAAATTACATATAGTTCATTCTGTATATAGTGAATATCCATTTAGATTAGAATCTATGTTACATAAAACATTTGATTCAAAACGTTCTGAAGGCGAATGGTTTAATTTAGACTAGAATGATGTAATTAATTTTAAAGATATATGTAATGAAAAAATTAATATTATTAATATTATGAAAGATAATCCATTCTTTAATAAAGATTTAAAATGAATAAAGGTGATATAAGTTATTTAATTCTTATATCACCTTTATTTTTTACTTGTTTAATTCTTTATTCAATTCAATTATTTCATCTTCAGATAACTCATGTAAATTAATGAAATTATCTATATCTAATAATCCATATTTCAGCATATATGCAATTGTCATTCTTACTGCATAATCTGCTACATCATATGTAGATGCAATTTCCATATTAGATAAATCTGGATTTTGTAATGTTATTGTTGAAATATTATCTGATAAATCATTAATTGCATTTTTTAATGAATTTATCTGGTTATTTGTTAATGTATTACTCATTTTATTTTTCATTTTATTATAATTTAAATTAAAAAAGATGTTATTAAATTGTGAAATTTAATAACATCAAGAACTTATGAAAAACTGCTTAAAAATATTCTATTCTTTTTAGGGAATATGTTTTAGATTTTTGTACAAACATAAGGTTCTGCCCCTTATGATTCACTTTAACGTTTGCTCGTTATAATGAATGTTCATACTGAACTTTGTTATGTCCATGAGGACAAATGGCTGAGAACTTGACCAACACCGACTCTCTATACTGTAACGTTGGAGTTACATGTTCACACAACTCTTATTTCTAAGAGGTTGAGAGCATACCCACGACTTTTGTGAAAAATCGTAAACTCTTACTTGATAGGTTTCATAGAAATTCATTTCATACCAACTTCCTTGGAAGGATTCAATGTGTCCCCACATTTAGCACGATACTACTTTTACTATTCTCATGTCTTTCCTTGCGGTACTCGAATCATGTCTACATATTTCAGTAGAATAAGGGTATTTTAACCACCAAGTGTCGCACACTTTTGCTTTTGTATAATTTATATACTTAAATAATGTAATCCTAAATATTATTATTCTTTATATATTATATTTGTTTAGACTTGAAAGACGAGGTGCGACCAATAGCATTTCTTCCTTTTGAGAAGAACCCACTAAATCGCCTTTCTGAATTTACATTGCACCATACAATCATAATTCTACTCTTATAACTTAACTACATATTTCAGTAGTAATCTTACCATTTCTGAACAAGTTACCAGCTTGTATGAATTATTTGGTTTATAATTCATATAAGATTCATTATAACAATTAATATCAGCACTGGGAATTGGTATTCCGATCACCGAATATCCATAAACATAAACCTATTGTATTACTACTCACATCAGTTGTATATTTCACTTCCAATGTATTTGGACTTCATCTCAGAAAGTTTTCCCTTGATTTCCCATCCAAATAGGTTATTTATGTTTGGTTTTCTGTAGAATGCTCATTATTCATAAACATCAACCAACATGTCTACTGTTGATTTTTATCACATCACTGCTTTATCCTTAACTCCACCGAAACCATGGATTCATATTTCAAAGAACTCATTTAAAATGAAATAATATTCAAATTAAATTTATTATTTATATAAT
>ERZ779877.149-NODE-149-length-81967-cov-6.011415_pt1 | contig 81967 bp, 66 predicted proteins | sample MGYA00511556_ERZ779877 | MGnify/ENA primary metagenome ERZ779877 (study PRJEB29588, sample SAMEA2159338) | human gut metagenome | biome: human gut; feature: human-associated habitat; material: faeces | place: Denmark | collected 2008/2010 ... | reverse complement strand
ATGCGTGAAATTTTGCCGAAAAGATGCGTTGTTAGGCTTCGTGTCAACACGACCTGGGGTAACACCATGCTATGATTACACCCAAGCAGAAAGGAAGATGGCTTTATGAATACAGAGAAACTGACCCAAAAATCCATGGAAGCGATTCGCAGCGCCAACAGTCTGGCGGTGGAATACGGCAATCAGCAGATTGACCAGGCGCATCTGTTCCTGGCACTGCTGTCCCAGCAGGACGGACTGATCCCCCAGATCATTCCCCAGATGGGCACGGATCTGCAAATGCTCCAGACCGAGGCACAGCGCCTGGTGGATCAGCTACCGAAGGTATCCGGCAGCGGCAGAGAGCCGGACAAGGTGTATGTAACACCGGGTACGGACAAGGCGCTGAACGCAGCGGAAAAGGCTGCCCAGCGGATGCAGGATGAATATGTGTCTGTGGAACATTTGTTCTTGGGATTGATCCAGACCGCAGAGGGCAAGCTGGCACAGCTGCTGAAAAGCCACGATCTGACGGAGCAGAAGCTGCTGACCGTATTGCAGGCCGTCCGGGGCAGCACCAAGGTCACCAGTGACAACCCGGAGGGTACCTATAACGTGCTGAAAAAATACGGGCAGGATCTGGTGGAGCTTGCAAAAAACAACAAGCTGGATCCGGTCATCGGCAGAGACGAGGAGATCCGGAACGTGATCCGGATCCTGTCCAGAAAGACCAAGAACAACCCGGTTCTGATCGGTGAGCCTGGCGTAGGCAAAACCGCCATTGCAGAGGGGCTTGCCCTCCGGATCGTCCGGGGAGATGTGCCCGGCTCTCTGAAGGATCACCGGATCTTCAGTCTGGATATGGGCGCACTGGTGGCAGGTGCCAAGTACCGGGGCGAATTTGAGGAGCGTCTGAAGGCGGTATTGCAGGAGATCCGCAAGACCGAAGGCAAGACCATCCTGTTCATCGATGAGCTGCATCTGATCGTTGGCGCAGGCAAGACCGACGGTGCCATGGACGCAGGCAATATCTTAAAGCCCATGCTTGCCCGGGGCGAGCTGCACTGTATCGGTGCCACCACCCTGAACGAATACCGGCAGTACATTGAGAAGGATGCCGCCCTGGAGCGTCGGTTCCAGCCGGTTATGGTAAATGAGCCAACTGTAGAGGACACCATTTCCATTCTCCGTGGCTTGAAGGAGCGGTACGAGGTATTCCACGGCGTCAAGATCCAGGATCAGGCGCTGATCGCAGCGGCAACCCTGTCCAACCGGTACATTACCGACCGGTTCCTGCCGGATAAGGCAATTGACCTGGTGGACGAGGCATGCGCTATGATTAAAACCGAGATGGAGTCCATGCCCACGGAAATGGACGAGCTGTCCCGGCGGATCATGCAGCACGAAATCGAGGAAACCGCTCTGAAAAAGGAGACGGACAACCTGTCCAAGGAGCACCTGGAACAGATCCAGAAGGAACTGGCGGAGATGCGCTCCAGATTCGACGAAATGAAGGCAAAGTGGCAGAACGAAAAGAATGCCATTACCAAGGTGCAGAGCCTGCGGGCGGAGGTGGAATCCGTCAAGGGCGAGATTGAGCAGGCAACCCGGAATGCGGACTACAACAAGGCAGCGGAATTGCAGTACTCCAAGCTGCCCCAGCTGCAAAAGGAACTGGAGGAGGAAGAAAAAATCGCCAACGCCAAGAAGGATGCAAGCCTGCTGCGGGATAAGGTCACGGAGCAGGAGATCGCTCGGATCATCTGCCGGTGGACGGGCATCCCGGTGGCAAAGCTGATGGAGGGCGAACGGCAGAAGCTGCTTGGCATGGAATCCATCCTGCACCAGAGAGTCATCGGTCAGGACGAGGCTGTGGAGAAGGTCAGCGAAGCCATTCTCCGTTCCCGTGCAGGCATCCAGGATCCGGACCGGCCCATTGGTTCCTTCCTGTTCCTTGGCCCCACCGGCGTGGGCAAGACGGAGCTTGCCAAGGCGTTGGCAGAGGCGCTGTTTGACGATGAACGGAACATTGTGCGGATCGATATGAGTGAATATATGGAGAAGTACAGCGTGTCCCGTCTGATCGGTGCGCCTCCCGGATATGTGGGCTATGACGAAGGCGGTCAGCTGACCGAGGCGGTACGCCGGAAGCCCTATTCCGTTGTGCTGTTCGATGAGATCGAAAAGGCGCACCCGGATGTGTTCAACATTCTGTTGCAGGTTCTGGACGATGGACGAATCACGGACAGCCAGGGCAGAACCGTGGACTTCAAGAACACCATCATCATTCTGACCTCCAATCTGGGGTCGGATGCGATCCTGAACGGCATCACCGCCGACAACCAGATCTCTCCGGAGGCACGGGAACAGGTCGAAGCGCTGCTGAAGCGGCAGTTCCGTCCGGAATTTCTGAACCGTCTGGACGAAATCGTGTTCTACAAGCCTCTGGCAAAGGCGGAGATCGGTGCCATTGTGGATCTGATGCTGAAGGATCTGGAGAAGCGTCTGGCAGACAAGCAGATCACCCTGCGTGTCACCGACAAGGCAAAGGATCACATCATCGAATGCGGCTACGATCCGCTGTACGGCGCCCGTCCTCTGAAGCGGTATATTCAGCAGAAGCTGGAGACCCTCATTGCCCGTGCCATTATCGGCGACCAGCTGCGCACCTCCGGCGTGGCAGTGGTGGACTATGACGGCAATCAGCTGACCCTGACCCAGCAGGAGGCGTAATTGCATAAAATCCACACCGCACCGGGTCTGTGCGGTGTCACATAAAAAGAGCGCATGCGAACCCCATCGCATGCGCTCTTTGTTTTGGCTTACTGAAGCTCGGAACCGTCCGCAGCCTTCAGAGACCCGGTGCAGATCCTGATCAGGTCGATCAGAGTCCAGATGCCGAGACCGCCACAGGTCAGCAGCTTCAGGATGCCCAGACCGGTATAGCCAAGGTAGAAACGGTCAACCCCCAAACTGCCCACCAATACAGAGAGAATGATTGCAGTTGTTTTGCTTTTCATGTGGAAAACCCCTTTCCTATATGATGGATTTATCATAACAGAAAGGCTTGCATTTGTCAACACATCTGACGCAATTTCGACATAGTTTACAAATCAAGCATGAACTTTTTCAACAAAAAAGCAAGATTATTGATGCATGAAACACATCCAAGGAAGAATTTACCCAGTTTCCTTGATGCATGCCCTCGCCTTGGTGACGATGGTCTTGTCGTTTTCATAGGTCAGCACATGACCGGCGTGGACGATATCCACCCAGCGGATCTCGGCAATCTCCTCCTCCTGGGGAACAAAGTTGAAGGTCTTTGCCTTTGCCAGAAAGTACACCACAACCTTCTGGGTGTCCCGTTTGGGGGAGTAAGAAACCGTCTCCCGGAAAGTGGGGTCAATGTTGACCTCAATGCCGGTTTCTTCCCGGATCTCACGCTCCGCCGTCTCCACCTCGGTCTCGTTCCCCTCTACATGGCCCTTGGGAAACGACCAGTGACCGCTGTTGACATGCTTGATCAGCAGGATCTCAATGTTGCCGTGGGACTTGCGGTAAACAATGGCGCCACAGGATTTCTCATGCAGCATATCAGACGTCCTTTCCATGAAAAAATGCCTGCATACAGGATGCAGAAAAAACTGTATTCAGTATAGCATATTTCCGTGAAATTGTCCAGTGCTTTGCAAAAGAAATCGCACCTGCGTTTTCACGCAGATGCGACAGAATTACTCCACAGTGGCGTACAGGTTGGTTTCCCACGCCGGGATATACAGCTGGTGCCGGATGTAGAGCTTATACTTGGGGTTGATCCGCTGGATCAGCAGAGGCAGCTCGAAAATATCCTCGTTCCGGTGGTAGAGGGATACCATCAGCCGGGGCGAATACCGGGCGATGGTGCGGCTTGCGCCCCAGATGGCTTCCCGCTCGGCACCCTCCACGTCCATTTTGATGATGGTGGCACGCTCTCCGTCCAGAATGCTGTCCACGCTGCGTGCCTGGGTCATATTCCCGTCACTGGAGATGGCGGACTGACGTCCTGCCTTGGTAGCAAAGGGCAGCTCCGTGTCCACACACCATGCCACACAGTTGTAGGCGTCAATGGCGGGGGTGTGACCGATGAACTTGGTGAGCTTCTTGAAATTCTTCTTGTCCGGCTCAAAAGCAATGATCCGGTTGAACTTTCCCCGGGAAAACTCCAGCAGCTCCCGGATGGAATCCCCGTTGTAGGCACCCAGATCCACGAAGATCTCGTTGGTGGTGGGGCGGATCAGCTCCTTGTAGATCTCCGCCTTGGGGGTGGTGGCAGGGGTCAGATAGTCGATGTTGCCGCTGATCTTGAAATTGAGGATCCCGGCGTACACCCTTCTGGAGGCATCGTCCGCCAGCAGGTCATATACCTGCTGCAGCTCCTCCGCATGCTCCAGGCAGTACTCGTAGGTAAACAGACCACCCCCGGTCACCGGCACGTCCGGCACGATGAGGGTATGCTCCTGGGACAGGGCAACGATCTTGTCCACCAGGGACTGGAATCCGGCAGCAAAGGCAAGGACGATGACGAAATCCTCCACCGCCTCCTCTACCTCGGACAGCTTATGCACCCGGTACCCCTCGAAGGAATGTCCCCGGACGAATTCATCGCTGGCGAAGATCCCGGCAAGGGGAATGCCGTAGGACTTCATGGCGGTCATGATCTTGATGGCACCGTCCCCCATGCCGTAAATAAAGATGGGCCGCTGTTCTTCCTTGAGCTTGTCCCAACTGCTGCGGGTTTCCTGAATGAAGGGCAGCACTGCTCCCGTCTGTTGGTTATTCTGCATCGTCATACTCCACTTCATCTTCCATATCATCAGATTCATCCAGGTAATCCCGATGGGTTGCGCCCATCATATCCCGTCCCCGGATGTGGAACCGGTCACGCTGCTGATCCACATATTTATCGATCAGCTGCGCCACCCGGCGGGGGGCTTTGACGGACAGAACCTCCTTCACCGGCGTGTCCGTATCCTTCACATACAGCACGATGGTGCCGCAGCCAAACAGCCGCTGACCAAAGGGCAGCTGCATTTTCTTGTCCACCACCTTGTACAGCTCCAGCTCGTCCTCCTCCAGGCTTAAAAAGCCCTTCCGGGTGATGAACTTGGTTTCCGTCAGAAAGTAGCGGGTAAAGGACAGGGGCAGACCGAACAGCGTTCGCTTCTTGTCGCTCCAGACGTACTGGATCTCTTCTTTTGCCATCAGTAAAGCTCCTTTGCTGCGTGGGACATTCTGCTGGGGCAGGGATCAGAGGGTGATCGTCACACTGCCGAAGCCGTCAGCGGTCACGCACTTGTCCGTGCCGGCAACAGCAATTCTGAATGTCTGGGTTGTCTTGGTATATGTGACAGTGATGGTATTGCCCGCACGCTCTGCGGTCAGATCCATCAGCTTGTTTGCCTCCTTGTCGTAAACGGAGGTCTGTGCGGATGCCCCGTCGGCAAGCTGGTAAATGGTGACGGTGGCATTGGTCAGGTAGTCGTATTCAAAATCAGACTGGAATGCGCCGTAGGTGATGATGGAGTTGGGTCTTGCCAGCACCGGCATCTCCAGATAGGAGCATGTACGGCGGACGTATCTGCCGCCCTGGATCTCCTCTCCGGTGATGATATCCGTCCAGACGCCCTCCGGCAGGTAGAATTCTGCCATGCCTTCCTCGTTGAGCACCGGTGCACACAGCAGGTTGTCGCCCAGCATGTACTGGCGATCCAGATACAGGCAGGCAGGATCCTCTGCATAGTCGATGACCATGGCACGCATCATGGGCACGCCCACCGCAGCGGTCTTGACCGCCTGTGCATACAGGTAGGGCATGAGCCGACCCTTCAGCTTGGTAAAGAACCGGAGCACGTCCACGGATTCCTCGTCAAAGAGCCAGGGCACCCGATAGGAGGTGGAGCCGTGGAGCCGGCTGTGGGTAGACATGAGTCCAAAGGCGCACCAGCGCTTGTACACATCCGGAGAGGCAGTTGCCTCAAAGCCGCCGATGTCATGACTGAAGAAGCCGAAGCCGGAGGCGCACAGGGACAGACCGCCCCGGATGGTCTCCGCCATGGAGGAATACTCTGCGGAGCAGTCGCCGCCCCAGTGTACCGGGAACTGCTGTCCCCCGGCGGTGGCGCTTCTTGCAAACAGGCATGCCTTGTTTTCCCCGTAGTAATCCTTCAGCACGTTGAACACGGTCTTGTTGTACAGATAGGTGTAGTAGTTGTGCATGGGGATGGGGGCGGAGCCGTCGTAATACACCACGTTGGTGGGGATCCGCTCGCCGAAGTCGGTCTTGATGGCGGTCACGCCCATTTCGCACAGGCTACGGATGCCGGCAGCGAACCAGTCGCATGCGGCGGGGTTGGTAAAGTCCACGATTGCCATGCCCGGCTGCCACATATCCGTCTGGAACACGCTGCCGTCCGGGTTCTTGATGAAGTAGCCCTTCTCCACGCCCTCGTCAAACAGGCAGGAGCGCTGTGCAATGTAGGGGTTGATCCACACGCAGATGCCCAGACCCCGATCCTTGAGCCGCTTGAGCATTGCCGGCGGATCCGGGAACTGGGTGGTATCCCACCGGAAGCTTGTCCACTCGTATTCCTTCATCCAGAAGCAGTCAAAGTGGAACATTTGCAGGGGGATATCCCGCTGCGCCATGCCGTCAATGAAGGAGGTGACGGTTTCCTCGTCATAGGTAGTGGTAAAGGAGGTGGACAGCCACAGCCCGAAGGTGTTTGCCGGCGGCAGGGCGGGCTTGCCGGTGAGGGTGGTGTAGTTGGACAGCACCTGCTGCAGATTCTCGCCGCCGATGAGGAAATACTCTAAAAATTCCCCGGGCTTGGTGATGGACACCTTGGACACCGTGTCGGACGCAACCTCGTAGCTGATCCGATCCGGGCTGTTGACGAATACGCCGTAGCCCCGGGAGGAAATGTAGAAGGGGATGGATTTATAGCTCTGCTCGCTGCAGGTGCCTCCGTCCGCATTCCAGATATCCACGGTCTGCCCGTTCTTCACAAAGGTGGTGAACTTTTCACCAAAGCCGTAGATGCATTCTCCCACGCTGAGGGTCAACTGCTCCCGGATGTAGGTGCTGCGGGGATCCGCCGGATCGCTCCAGAAGGTATCGTCGCACTTGGCGTGGCATCGGTTCCCCGCCCGGAACCGGTTTTCCTGGATGTAGGAGGTGGAGCGCCATGCGCCGCCGGTGAGCCGCTTGCCCTTGTAGGTATAGGAAACGTCCCAGCTCTGTCCCTTGCTGATCCGCAGAACCGTATCCCCGGAGATCAGCTCCGCATAGTCCTGTTCGTTGGTGATCTTCGGGGTGTAGCCCTGGTCCGCATGCAGTTCAAACTTGGGCTCATTGTGCAGCGCCCCTTTGAAGTGCTGGATGGATACCCGGATCACGTTTTCCTGGGTGGAGGAATAGGTGATCTCCAGGGTCACGCCCCCCAGGGTCATGGCACGGTTATAAATGGTCTGGGGAGTCACCAGCAACGTAATGGAATGGTCTGTAGTGGTTACCTCGTAAGCCTGTACGGCGTAATCCACCTCGTAGCCTCTCTGGTTGAGCCAGAATCCGTCAGAAAATTTCATAGAAATACTCCGTTTCTCCGCCGTCAGACTGAGAGGATGCACCGGGATCCGCTGCGCTTGGGAGACCGGTGTGAACACACTGGCTGCACGGCGGGGCAGGCAGGGTTCTGATGACAGCACCGCACAGCTCTGCACAGTGCCGCCCTGTTTTTTCTGTCCGGCAGCCGGAAAAGCCCTGCCGTATCGCTTACCATTGTAGCATAATTCCCGGCAGGTGTCAACGGATGGGAGGGGGAAATCTATGACCGAATGTCACATTTACTGCGGAAAAATTCCCGCCGGATGACATAAGCCCCAACACGTCCGAATATATATGCTCCGTAAGCGAAAAAGCAGAAGGAGGTACCCAGATGGAATTGAAGGTGAACAGGGAAGTCATTACGGTGTGTGAGGAGCTGTACAGCGGCGTGCAGGAGCAGAGCACGGAGCTTGATTATATTCTGCCGGATTACTTCCCGGAGATCTTCCGGATCATCCAGGCACGGATGGAGCCCCGGATCGAAAGCTACGCCATCAGCGACGGCGTGCTGACCTACGAGCTGTGCGTGGAGATCTGTGTGCTGTACTGCGCCCAGGACAGCCCGGCGGTACACTGTGTGCGGCAGAAGCTGTGCTACACCCGGACGGTGGAGCTGGGCAGACAGTGCGAGGGCATCGCCGCAGAGCTGATCCCCAAGCCGGACTATGTGAACTGCCGGGCAGTGAACCAGCGGCGCATCGACCTGCGGGGAGTGGTGTCCGTCCGGATCCGTGCCACCTGCGGCAGTCAGCAGGAGGTGATCGGGGACATCTTCGGACTCCACGCCCAGACCCGGAAGGAGCCTGTAACCTACACCGCCCGGCGGCTCCACGGGGTACGCACCTTCACCCTCAGCGAGGTGGCGGAGCTGGGGGAGGCAAAGCCGGCGGCATTGCAGATCCTCCGGACGGATGTGCAGCTGCTGGGAGGAGACGCCCGGATCATCGCCGGAAAGCTGGCGGCAAAGGGGGACGCAGTGGTGCGGCTGCTGTACAGCTGCGAGGGGGGCATGGAATCCATGCAGTTTACCCTGCCCTACAGCCAGATCGTGGATCTGGAGGGCATCGACGACGCCTTTTCCTGCACTGTCCGGCCGGAGCTTGCAGGCTGTGAGATCACCCCGGCGGCGAAAAATGACGGGGAGGCACGGAGCATCCAGTGCGAGCTGCGGATCCGTCTGGTATGCACGGCGGTAAAAACCGCAGTCACGGAGCTGGTCACGGACGTATTCTCCACCCTGCATCCCTGCAGCTATACCGCCGCTCCCGTGCGGCTTTCCGGCTGCGGCGCACCCGTATCCGACAGCGGTGCGGAGCGATGCACCCTGGTCAGCAAGGAGGGGGAGATCCGCCGGGTATATGACGTATGGTGTACCCCCCGGAACATGGGCGCAAGAGTCCTGCCGGAAAGCGGCAGCATCGAGGTCAGCGGCATGCTGGCGTGCAGCGTGCTTGCCCAGAGCGACAGCACCGCCCCGGTGATGCTGGAACAGGAATTCCCCTTTACCCGGATGCTGCCTGCTCCGGAGGACTGTACCGCCGCCCAGGTGCAGGTACAGATCCCTGCCTGCTCCTACACCCTCACCGGCTCGGATACAGTGGTGTTGCAGCCGGAGCTGCGGATCCTGGCGGATACCCAGGTGCTGCGCTCCATGCCCCTGCTGACGGAGGTGCATATCGACCAGGAGGAGCGGATCGCCCCGAAGGACAACTGCGCACTGCTGCTGTATTACGGCACCGCAGGAGAGACAGTGTGGGACATTGCCAAAAAGTACAGCACCTCCATCCAGGCGATTGTGGAGGAGAACGATCTGACCCAGGAGCGGCTGACGGAAAACGGCATGCTCCTCATTCCCTTGGTGGACAGGAGGTAACCGAATGGCACAGGATATTTACGCAGACATTGCGGGCCGCACGGACGGCGACATTTACATCGGAGTGGTGGGGCCGGTGCGCACCGGCAAATCCACCTTTATCAAGCGGTTCATGGAGACCCTGGTGATCCCCAACATCCAGGGGGAATATAAACGGGAGCGGGCGATGGATGAGCTGCCCCAGTCCGCCGCCGGAAAAACCATTATGACCACCGAGCCCAAGTTCATCCCGGAGGATGCGGTGGAGATCACCCCGGAGGAGGGTGCACGGCTCCGGGTACGGCTCATTGACTGCGTGGGGTACATCGTGCCCAGCAGCCTGGGATACATCGAAAACGAGAACCCCCGCATGGTCGCCACCCCCTGGTTCGAGGAGGAGGTACCCTTCAACATGGCGGCGGAGGTGGGCACCCGGAAGGTGATCTCGGAGCATTCCACCATCGGACTGGTGGTCACCACGGACGGCTCCATTTCGGATATCCCCCGCAGCGAGTACGCCGAGTGTGAGCAGCGGGTGATCCGGGAGCTGCAGGAGCTGGGGAAGCCCTTTGTGGTGCTGCTGAACTGTACGGATCCGGAAAGCGAGGACGCCCTGGCGCTGTGCGAGCAGATGCGGCAGGCATACGGAGCGGCGGTGATCCCGGTCAGCTGTCTGGAGCTGACGGAAACGGATATCCGCAGCATCATCACCCAGATCCTCTACGCCTTCCCGGTCAAGGAGATCCGGGTGGAGATGCCCGGCTGGATCACGGAGCTGGCACCGGATCACTGGCTCCGGGAGTCCGTATTCGGCGCCATCCGGACGGCAGCATCGGAGCTGGTCACCGTCCGGGACGCACGGGGGCTGTGCGAGCGCATCAGCTGTCCCCAGATCACCGACGCAAAAGTCCGGGACATTGACCTGGGCTGCGGCTCCGTCACCGTGGGGGTGCGCCTGGAGCCGGGACTGTTCTATCAGATTCTGGGGGAGACAACCGGACTGGACATCGGCTCGGAAAGTGACCTGCTGCCGGTGCTGCTGGAGTTGAGCCGGGTGAAGAAGGCATACGGCAGGCTGGAAAGCGCCCTGGCGGAGGTGGAAGCCACCGGCTACGGCATTGTGATGCCGGATATTACGGAGCTGTCCCTGGAGGAGCCCAAGATCATCCGGCAGGGGGGCAAATACGGGGTGCGCCTGAAGGCATCCGCCCCCTCCCTGCATCTGATGCGGGCGGACATCAATACCACCATCAGCCCCATCGTAGGCTCCGAGGCCCAGAGCAAGGATCTGGTGGATTACCTGCTGCAGGAGTTCGAGGAGAATCCTACAAAGCTGTGGGAATCCAACATTTTCGGCAAGTCCCTCCACGATCTGATGAACGAGGGGCTGCAAAACAAGCTGTACAAAATGCCGGTGGAGGCCCGGATGAAGCTGCAGGAGGCACTGGAGCGGGTCATCAACGAGGGCTGCAACGGTCTGATCTGCTTTATTCTCTGAACGAATACCGGACAGCGCATGCTGTCCGGCTTTTTGTGTATCTGCCGCCTTGACGAACGGGATAAAAAAGTATATACTAGAAGTATCACAAGCTATGCAAGGAGGGCATTATGCAGGAACCACAAACCACATCCCCTTCCGGGATCGATCCCAGAAATCCCTTTGACAATCCCACGGAAAACCGTGATTATAATCTGGACTATTCGGATATCCTCCCCCCCATCACAGCCCCCGGATATGAACTGCCGGTGCTGCCTGCCAAGCTGGAGCGTGCGAACATCCGCCGGTTCTACAACCTGGGAGGCGGCATCCTGCTGCTGCACCTGGTCGCCACCAATGTGATCGCCACGATCCTGTACACCATCTTCCCCCTGGTGCTGTCCGGGGTGGACCGGCACCTGAACGGCACCCTGCCGGACAATTACGACTCCATCGTCAGCAGCTACATCAGCAATTCCTCCCTGTCCATGGCGCTGAACGCCTTTGTGTTCCTGCTGGGCAATACGGGGCTGTTCCTGCTGGGCTGCCGGTGGGCAAATATCCCCATGGGCTCTTTGTTCCAGACCAAAAAGCTCACCGTGCCCACCATGCTCCGGTATATGGGGCTGGGTCTGTTTTTACAACTGGCATCCGCCCTGCTTGCCACCTTTGTGGACGATCTGCTGGTAAAGGGAGGCTACGGCACCTACACCCCGGATTTCAGCTTGTCCGGCAGCAAATTGCAGCTTGCCGCCATGATCCTCAGCACCTGCCTGGTGGCGCCCATCACCGAGGAGCTGCTGTACCGGGGCTTTTTCCTGAAGGTCATGTCCCGGGTGAGCCAGCGCTTCGGCATCTTCATGAGCGCCCTGTTCTTTTCCCTTGCCCACGAAAACATCGCCCAGGGCATCCTCACCTTCCTGGTGGGCATCCTTCTGGGATACATTGCCACCAAGCACGATTCCATCATCCCCTGTATCGTGGTGCATTTCACCATCAATTCCTACAGCATGCTCACCTCCCTGCTGAACGAATTTGACCAGGAGCTTGCCAACGTATTCTCCGGGCTCACCGCCATTATCATTCTGGTGGGCGGCGCTGTGCTGTTCGTGTACACCCTTATCAAGGAGCGGCTGCCGGACAATACCCCCCGGCAGAGCCTGCGCTGCGGCAGGATCGCCATTGGAGCATGGCCCCTGGTGCTCACCGCCGCCATCCACATCGGCGCAGCCCTGCTGTATATGAACGTAAATTGATACAGCCGAACCGGCTTCAGATTATTTTAAGCAAATGGGGGTATGCTATGAACATACCCCCCTCTAAAGATCATTTCGCCGTGGATGCCACGGCAATTTTTTTGCCCTGGATTTTTAAGATTATTTTAAGACTTATGTATTATACTTTGTCATGGATTGAAAAATCCCCAATTCCCCCCATTTTATCATTTGCTTTGTTTTCCGGCTATGTGCGCTCTGCGTGCATAGTCCTTTTTCTTTTTTCAGGCATACGCTGCCCGGATCAGAGTCTGTACCAGCTCCGGATACCGCCACTGGCAGGTGTTCCGATCCAGCAGACCCATGCACTCCTCCCTGCCGCTGGTATCATCCCACCACAGGCACCGGATCCCACGGCGTGCAGCCTCCCGGACGTAGTATTCCGCCCAGGCAAGCCGCTGGGCATCATCCGGCTTGCTGACAGCCGCAAATTCCCCCAGCAGCAGGGGAATGCCTCGCTCCGGGAACCGCTTTGCCAGCCGGTCAAACAGATCGGTCAGCTGGGCGTGATCCGCCGGCGTGCCCCACTGGATTCTGGGAGCAGCCCAGTTCACCTCCCGGGCAGGGAAACAGAATTCCGTGGGGATATAGGCGTGAACGGATGCCAGCAGGTAGGGATCCTCCGGCAGCACCAGTGCGCCAATGGCTGCCTGCTTTGGAGAGGCGGCATAGGTGGGCAGCAGAAGCTTCCGGGTCTGGTTGATCCCCCCGGATGCCCGGACAGTCCGGACAAAGGCATCGTTCAGCCGGTTTACTGCCTGGTACCGCTCCGGATTCCCCACCCAGTCGCTGCCGCAATGGGGCTCGTTCATGCCCTCAAAGATCAGCGTGTCCCCGTATGCGCCGAACCGCTCCGCCAGTTGTTTCCACAGGGCAGTGAACACCGGCAGTACCCCCTCTATGTGGGCGGCATCCGGCACCAGCCAGGCATGGGGACTGGGCATGGCGGAGCCATCGTGATGCATGTCAAGGATCACATACACATCCAGCTCCATTGCCCAGCGGAGCACCTGCTCCACCCGCTCCAGCCATGCCTCCTCCAGCTTGTATCCGGGGGCGGCGCCGAAATGCCCCGACCAGGTCACCGGGATCCGGATCACGTCAAAGCCTGCATCCGCCACGGCTTGCAGCACCTGCCGGGTCACGGGAGGATTGAACCAGGCGGTTTCCGCCGCCAGCCCCTTGTCCGGAGCAAAGCTGTCCAGGGTGTTCCCCAGATTCCAGCCGATGTGCATCCGGGCGGCGGCCTGTGCCCCGGTGCAGGGGGGATTCTGTTTGTTCATATACAACACTCCATTCTCTCTGCGGGGTCTGATATTGCCTCATTATAGCACGGATGTGCGAAACCGTCCATGTACAAACTATATGAAATTCCGCTGGAAAATTGTGCGCCTTGCCCGAATTCCTCCGCCATTGCCAGATAAAACTGGAAACGTTGACAATTGTGCCGGAGCGTAGTATAATAAAGGCGAACAATATGACCTATACAGAAGCGAGGTGCCCTATGATCTTTGACCTGTCCAAGCACGCTTCCAGTCCCACGGATCACGACTGGGAGATCTTCCAGAAGCTGTTCCCCTATATGGGCGCATTTTTATATATCCACACCACCCGGGAGGCGTACCTGGACGACAATACCTTCCGGATCCTGCATATCCAGAAGGAGCATGCAAACGGGCTTCTCTCCCACGACCGGTTCACCCAGGTGATGCAGGACATTACCCGAAACCCGGTGGCGCGGCAGAACCAGGTCTACCAGTACAACGTAGGCAGCGAGCAGCTCCAGCTGCGGCTCAGCTTTGTGGAACGGGACGCCCAGAGCTGGATGGGCTTTGTCCAGGACATTACCCACTACAACGATGGGTTCTGTCCCATGTACCAGGATGCAGGGGAATACGATCCTCTGACCCACCTGTACCACCGGAGCGCCTTTATCCGCCGCACGGAGCAGTGCATGCGGGAGTGTCCGGGGGCAGGGTATCTTGCCATCCTCCATGTACACGGCATTGAGCAGATCGCCCAGCAGTACGGCTACAGCCAGAATGACCGGTGCGTCATCGCCATCAGCCAGGCGCTCCGGAGCTTCTCCTCCCCCCAGGTCATCATCGGTATGCGCTCCTACAAGGAATTCATGGTATATGTAGGGGGCAGTGCCGCAGAGCAGGCAGGCACGATCTTTCAGCGCATGCGGGCTGCCATTTCCGGCTGCGTCATCACGGACGATTTCGGCGAGGTGCTGAAAATCGATGCCAGCGACGCCCTGACCATCAGTCTGGGGTACTCGGTGCGCACCGCCGGCAGCCATGATCTGGACGCCCTCATCAACCACGCCAACTTCTCCGTATTCGAGGCTATGAACGAGCGGAAGGACATCTGCGCCTTCAACAAAGCCCGGTATGAGGCGGACAAGACCCAGTTCCGGGAATTGCAGCTGTTCCGGCGGCTGGTCAGCGACAACGCCTTTACCTACCACTTTCAGCCCATCGTCAGCGCCAAGACCGGTGAGATCTTTGCCTTTGAGATTTTGATGCGCGCAGGGGATCTGCCTCTGACCGCCACCCAGATCCTACGGATCGCCGAGCAGAACAAGCGGCTGTATGCGGTGGAGCATGCCACCCTGTTCAACGCCATGCACGCCTTCACCGAGCATCAGGAGGCGCTTTCCGACAAGAAGCTGTTCATCAACGGGATCCCGGATCATTTGCTGACGGAAACGGACTTTGACCTGCTCCATACCACCTACGGGGAGCTTCTGGAAAATATCGTGATCGAGGTCACGGAGCAGAGCGATGTGGACAGCGACCTGGTGGACACGCTGAAGGCACGGTGTACCACCCTGGGGTGCCAGTTCGCCATTGACGACTACGGGGCAGGCTACTCCAACACCTCCGGTCTGCTGCTGATGATGCCGGATTATGTGAAGATCGACCGTGCCCTCATCAGCGGCATCGAGAACGACTCCAAAAAGCAGCGGCTGGTGTCGGATATCATCAGCTTTGCCCACGAAAATGGCATTTCCGTCATTGCGGAATGCGTGGAGACCCGGCAGGAGCTGCGGACGGTGATCCAGTTGGGGGCGGATCTGATCCAGGGGTTCTACACCTCCCGGCCCAAGCCCGTGCTGCTGCGGCAGATTTCCAAAACCGTCCAGAACGAGATCATCAGCTTCAATCTGGAGACCCGCACCTTTGCCAGCCGCAGCTACACCGCCAAAAGCGACGAAAGCGTGGAGCTGATCCGGCTGGCGCTGGAGCATTACACGGATATCCTCATCCGGGAGCAGTGCCTGACCATTGTGGGAGAAGCGGCACATACCTCCAACATGGTGCTGAAGATCGAGGACGGACTGGACTGTACCCTGACCCTGCAGGATGTGAACCTGCGTGGGGTGGACAGTCCCTGCATCCAGTTGGGAGAGATGTGCAGTCTGACCCTGGTGCTGGAGGGTACCAATACGCTGGAGCATATTGGCATCTACGTGCCGGAGGGCTCCTCCATCACCATTGTGGGGGACGGAGATCTGACCATCAACACAGACCGCTCCAACAGCTTCGGCATCGGCAATGACCTGGAGCACGGCTACGGCAATATTACCCTTGCCACCGGGGGAAAGGTGACGCTGAACACCAACGGGGAGCAGTGCGTAGGCATCGGGGGCGGTCTGAATGAATCCGGCTCCCGGATCCGGCTGCTGTCCGGAGAGATCAGCATCATCACCTCCGGCATCGCAGGCATCTGCGTGGGCAGCCGGGAGGGGAACGCCCAGGTAGAGGTATCCGACTGTGACCTGGCGCTGACGGCGGATGCGGCAAGTGCCGTGGGCATCGGCTCCTTCCGGGGCAGCGTGGACATCGCAGTCAACGCCCGGGTGGATTTCCGGGGCACCGGCAACAAGTCCGTGGGCATCGGCTCCCTGGAAAAGGGCGTCGGCAGCATCGACATCCGGGACGCCTCCGTGAGCATGGCCATCAACGCCCGGTTCTGCTCCGCCATCGGCACCATTGACGGCAGCATCAACACGGTGGTGGACGGTGCCAACATCGCCCTGAACTGTGAAGGCTCGGAAATCGCCGGCATCGGGGATCCCAAGGGGGCAGGCTCCATTCTGCTGAAGGATGCGGAGCTGGATATGACCATGCTGGCAGCCAGCGTCATTGACGTAGGCACCCGCTGCGGCAGCGTATCCACCCAGGGAGGCAGAAAGAGCGTCCGGATCAATCCGTAAGCAAGGGCAACACAAAAAGCAACACCGCACAAAGCATACCTGGAGGCTTTGCACAGCATCTGCTGCACAATCTTTGTGCGGTATTGCCAAAAAGCGCCCGTTCCCAATTCAGGGAACGGGCGCTTGGTATATCCGGAAGGGATTATGCGATTACACGCACACGGATGACACCGTCAATTGCCTTTACGGTGTCAACAATGCTGTCGGCTACATCGCCGGCAACGTCGATCATGGTGTAAGCGTTGTCCTTCTTGCTGGCGTTGACCATGTTGTCAATGTTCTTGCCTGCATCGCCCAGAGCGGAAGTGATCTGTGCAATGATGGTGGGCACATTCTTGTGCAGCACGCACAGCTTGGTGCCGTTTGCATGCATTTCTGCGTTGGGGAAGTTAACGGAGTTGATGATATTGCCCTGCTCCAGGTATGCGGACAGCTCATCCGCAGCCATCATAGCGCAGTTGTCCTCGCTCTCCGGGGTGGAGGCACCCAGGTGGGGGATCGCAATGATATTCTTTACGCCGATGGTATTGGCGTTGGGGAAGTCGGTCACATAGCAAGCGATCTTGCCGGCTTCCAGTGCTGCGATCATGTCAGCATCGTTGACCAGCTCGCCTCTTGCGAAGTTCAGCACTCTTGCGCCGTCCTTCATCTTGGCAATGGCAGCGGCGTTGATAAAGCCCTTGGTGTCTGCATTGCAGGGAACGTGCAGGGTCAGATAATCTGCCGCAGCCAGTACCTCATCCGCAGACTTGGCAACCTGTACTGCCGGGGACAGACGGAGTGCAGCCCCAACGGACAGGAACGGGTCTGTGCCGATGACCTTCATGCCCAGGTCAATGGCAACGTTTGCAACCAGTGCGCCGATGGCGCCCAGACCGATGATACCCAGGGTCTTGCCCTTGATCTCCGGCCCTGCGAACTGGCTCTTACCTTTCTCCACCAGCTTGCCTACGTTGTCGCCCTCCTCCTTGAGGGAGGGAACCCAAGCCATAGCCTCGGAGATCTTCCGGGAGGACAGCAGCAGTCCTGCGACTACCAGCTCCTTTACAGCGTTTGCGTTTGCGCCGGGCGTGTTGAATACAACAATGCCCTGCTCTGCGCACTTGTCAACGGGAATATTGTTCACGCCGGCACCTGCACGGGCAATGGCAAGCAGATTGCTGCCGAATTCCATATCGTGCATAGCGGCGGAACGAACCATGATTGCATCCGGATTCTCCGGTGCGTCAGCAATGGTATACTTTGCAGCGTCCAGGCGGCAGGTGCCTACCTTGGAAATCTTATTGAGTGTCTGGATCTGAAACATGATAACCCTCCTGTTTCCGTATATCGTCAGGCGTTTTCAGCCTCGAACTTCTTCATGAATGCAACCAGCTTCTCCACGCCTTCGATGGGCATTGCGTTGTAGATGGAAGCACGCATACCACCCACGCTCCGGTGACCCTTGATGTTGATGAAGCCGTTCTTCTTTGCCTCTGCCACGAACTTTGCGTCCAGGTCGGCATCGCCGGTTACGAAGGGCACGTTCATCAGGGAGCGGTCCTTGCCCTGTACGGTGGGCTTGAAGAGCTTGGAGCTGTCCAGGAAGCTGTACAGAATGGCAGCCTTCTTCTCGTTGTGCTCCTTCATAGCGGTCAGACCGCCCATCTTCTCAATCCATTCCAGCACCAGCTTGAGAATGTAGATGCCGTAGGTGGGAGGTGTATTGTACATGGAGCCGTTGTCTGCATGGGTCTTGTAGTCGAACATGGTGGGAGTGCCTTCCTTGGCATTGCCGATCAGATCCTCACGGATGATGACAACGGTCAGACCGGCAGGGCCCATGTTCTTCTGTGCGCCTGCGTAGATCATGCCGTACTTGCTTACGTCAACCGGCTCGGACAGGATGCAGGAGGACAGGTCAGCCACCAGGGGCACATTGCCGGTATCCGGCAGTTCAGCGAACCGGGTGCCGTAGATGGTGTTGTTCTGGCAGATGTGGAAGTAATCTGCGGTGGGGTTGAACTTGGACTTGTCAAGCTCCGGAATGTAGGAGAAGGTCTTATCCTTGGAGGAAGCGACAATGTTGCAGTTTTCTGCGCCGCAGAGCTTTGCAGCCTCGGAGTATGCCTTGTTTGCCCACTGACCGGTGATGACGAAATCAGCCTTGCCGGTCTTGTTCATCAGATTCAGGGGGATCATCGCAAACTGAGAGGATGCGCCGCCCTGGAGAAACAGTACCTTATAGTTGTCGGGAATGGACATCACCTTGCGCAGTCTTGCCTCGCAGTCATCAATGATTGCCTGGTATTCCTTGGAACGGTGGGACATTTCCATAACGGACTGACCACTGTCGCCGTATTCCAGCAGCTCATCAGCTGCGCGCTTGAGGACTTCCTCAGGAAGGGTCGCCGGACCTGCGCTGAAATTGTAAACTCTGCTCATTGTAGATAACCTCCGTTGAATTTGATGGGGTCACTGTCCGCCCAGGACGGACGCATGACCGCCCACAGTACATAACATATAATCATTATAGCGCGTTTTATGCCAAAAGTCAATACAATTCTTGCATGATTGTGAATAAAATAACGGCTTGTCCCAGCCGTTTTCTTGGCAAAACCACGAAAAAGGAGGCTTTCCCGCAGAAAGCCTCCTGAAAAATCGCATATTAGGGTATATTCATTTTTATATCCGGCTATCCGGCAAAGACCTGTACCCAGCTCCGGGTGGCGGAATCATACCCTACGCCCAGCATGGAAAAGCCGCCGTTGAGGATATTCGCCCGGTGTCCTTCGGAGCTCATCCAGCCATTCATGACCTCCTGGGGGCTGGTATAGCCCTGGGCAATGTTCTCCCCCGCCGTCATATACGCAAGGTCGCATTCCTCCAGCACGGTAAAGCAGGAGGAGCCATCCGGCCGATTGTGACTGAACACCTGTGCGATCTCCCGGGCACGGATGTCCGCCGCCTTCAGCAGTTCCGTATGCAGTTCCAGGGGCGCAAGCCCATACTCCGCCCGCTCCTGGTTTACAAACTCCAGGATCTGAGAGGCATACGTCGGAACATTCACCGGTGTTTCCGGCTCCGGGTCAGGTTCCGGCTCCGGCTGCGTGACAGGCGTCTGCGGCGGCTTTGTCACCGGTACAGGCTCCGGCTCCGGTTCCGGGGCAGCCGTGGTCTTGACAGGCTCCCGCCGGGCAGTCCGGGGTGGCTGCGTCTCCGCCGGAGGGGGCACAGTGGTCTCCTCCTCTGCCGGGGCAGTGGTTTCCGGCGGCAAAGCCGTGGTGGTGATCCTGGCAGTGGTGATCTGAACAGGCGCAGTTGTCTGGAGCGGCGCCTCTGTTGCCGCAGCGGTGGTAGCAGGAGCCATCGGTGCCCGGTACACCCCGGTATTCTCAGCCCGTGCCTGCGCCACGGACACTGGCGGAGACACCCGTGCAGTCTGTTCCCTGTTGTCCATTGCGCCGCATCCGGCGGCAGTCAGAAGCAGCAGCGCAAGCCCTGCTGCCAGCCCTTTCTGCAAACCCATCATGCTCAACACCCCCATCGACCAGTCGGATTCCATTCATTACTTATAGTATAGCACCGAACCTGCGCTTTGTCAACATGTACAATGTGTTTTAAATTTGTCCATCTTTTTTGGTAAATATGCTCAAAACGAGATAGGCGCATGAAAATTTGGAAAATTTACAAAAAGGTCTTGCATTTTTTCGCCGGATGTGATATACTTGATTAGAAACTCGGATGCCCACAGGAAGCAAAGCTACCCGGCATCCGTACTATGCATAAAAACAAGATCCAATCGGATACAGGAGGAGAAACAAATATGAATATTCTTGAACTGATCGGCGGCATTCTGCTGCTGATTACAGTTGTACTGGCCACCGTTCTCTGCATGATGCAGGATCAGAACCAGGATCAGAACATGACATCCGCCATCACCGGCGCCAGCAACGATTCCTTCTACGGGAAGAATGCCGGCAGAACAAAGGAAGCCATCCTTTCCAGATTCACCTGGGTTCTGCTCATCGTCTTCTTTGTAGCCACACTGCTGGTGAACATTCTTCCGGTGTATATCAAGTTCTAAGGCAACACCGCATAAAGGCTGTACAGTAGATGTGCCAACAGATTTTTCGTCAGATTGCACAGAATTGGCGCAGGAATACTGGCATATTGCAAGGAGTTTCTGCGTAATATGACGGAAAATTCGTCAGCAGATGCTGTGCAAAGCCGCCAGGTGGGCTTTGTGCGATGTCACCTTGATTGAGCAGGAAGCTGACGCCCTGTGATCCGGCTGCCGTGTTTGCGGCAGGGCGGGTTGCAGGGCTTTTGTTGTAAAGTGAGGAATCGACTATGAAAAAGCGTGAATTCAAGCAGGAAAAGCAAATCCGCAGCAAGGCGGGCAATGCCAAGGCACGGAGCGGCAAGCATGCAGGAAAGGAAAAGTTCGATGCAGCGTATTATACGGAAAAGATCCGTGCTGCTCTGACCCGATGCGGGAAAAAGCCCATCGGCGCAAAGGAGCTGGCGGCGAAATGCCGGAGCCAGCGTGGCGCAAGCGACGCCTATGCTGCCGCCCTGGGGGCACTGGTGGCATCCGGAGAGGTGGTGGAGCGGAAGCACACCTATGTGGGTGCAGCGGAAAGTGGCTGCTTCAAGGCAGAGGTCACCCGGCTCAGCCGCACCTTCGGCTTCTGCAAGCGGCTGGAGGATGAAACCGAATTTTTCGTGCCGGGCAAGTTTCTGCTGGGGGCAATGACCGGGGATCAGGTGCTGATGCGCCCCATCCCCTCCCGCACCGGAGAGCCGGAGGGGGAAGTGGTTTCCATTCTGGTGGAAAGCCCTGCCCAGCTCACCGGCATGATCGTGGAGGAGGACAAGCACTGCTATCTGCTGCCGGACACCATGTCCAAAAGCCGGATCTCTATCGCCCACAGCGGCAACTGCGCCTTCGCTCCCGGTGATAAGGTGCTGGCGCAGATCTCCCACCGGGGCACCCGGCATGCGGAGCACCGTGCCCGGATCCTGTTCAGCTACGGCTGCGCCCAGCAGGCGGCAAGCTGTGCGGAGGCGGTGATCGCCGTCAGCGGCATCCCCACCGAATTTCCGGAGGAGGTCATCACCCAGGCGGAAAAGCTGGCGCTTGCCGGGGTACAGCCGGCGGATCTGGTGCACCGGATGGATCTGCGGGAGGAGTGCATCTTCACCATCGATTCGGCAGAATCCAAGGATCTGGACGACGCTGTATCCATCCAGCGCCGGGGAGAGGGCTACCGGCTGGGGGTACACATTGCGGACGTATCCCACTATGTGCGGGGAAATACCCCCCTGGATATGGAGGCGCTGCACCGGGGCACCAGTGTGTATTATGCGGACAAGGTGATCCCCATGCTGCCCAAGTGCCTGTCCAACGGCATCTGCTCTTTGAATCCGGGGGAGGATCGGCTCGCCTTTTCCGCCATTATGGATCTGGACAAGGAAGGGCAGCTCCGTGCCTACTCCTTCCACAAGTCCGTGATCCGTTCCCGGGTCAAGGGGGTATATAAGGAAATCAACACCATTCTGGCAGGTACCCAGACTCCGGAAATTGCAGAAAAGTATGCAGAGGTGACGGAATCCCTGCTGCTGATGAACGAGCTGGCGGACAAGCGGCTGGCGGATCGGGATCGGCGGGGAGCGCCCTCCCTGGATGCGCCGGAAAGCAAGCTGATCCTCAACGAGGATGGGGTCTGTGTGGATGTACAGCCCAGAACCAGAGGCCGCAGCGAGCTGCTGATCGAGGAGTTCATGCTCCTTGCCAATGAATCCGCCGCCCGGGTGGCACGGGAAAAGTCCATTCCCTTTGTGTACCGGATACACGAGAACCCCTCTCCGGAAAAGCTGGAACGGCTGGAGGAGGTGCTGAACCGGATGAACATCCCCCACCCGGTGCTGGACGAGGTGCGCCCCTGTCACTTTGCCCAGATTCTGAAGAACGCAAAGGACAGTCCCCTGCTGCCGGCACTGAACAATCTGCTGCTCCGCTCCATGGCAAAGGCAAAGTATGCCCCCACCCCCGTCGGCCATTTCGGTCTTGCCCTGGCGGACTACACCCACTTTACCTCCCCCATCCGCCGGTACCCGGATCTTGCCATCCACCGGATCCTGTCGGACGTGGTGCTGGGGTACAGCAAGGACTGGTTCGACAAGCGGTATGCCGCCTTCGTACAGCATGCCTCCGAGCGCTCCAGCGCCGCAGAGCTCCGTGCCATGACCGCAGAGCGGGACTGCGAGGACTGCTACAAGGCGGAGTATATGCTTGCCCACATCGGGGAGGAATTTGACGCTGTGATCGCCAGTGTGACGGATTTCGGCTTCTATGTGGAGCTGCCCTCCACCGTGCAGGGTCTGGTGCATGTGGGCTCCCTGCCGGAGGGGGAGTATACCTGCGACGGGGCGATTCATCTGACGGAGCAGCGCTCCAATACGGTGTACACCGTGGGACAGGCTGTCCGGGTACGCTGCGACAAGGCGGACGTGAACAGCGGCAACATCGACTTTTCTCTGGTTACAGACTAGCCTTTACAGGCAGGGCATCCCCGGATGCCCTGTTTTTTGTGTTGGGGCTTTTCTTTTTGCCGGAAATTTGGTATAATGAAATCTGTATGAGTATCAGCAACGCGAAAAGGAAGAATGCTATGGATAAATACAAAACCCTTGCCCTGAACACGGTGATCTTCGCAGTCGGCAGCTTCGGCTCCAAGATCCTGCTGTTTTTCCTGACCCGGCTGTATACGGGGAACATCATTTCCGACAATCTGAACACCAAGGAGATGCTGGAGATCACGGCAAATTTCCTGATCCCCGTGTTCACCTTCTCCATTGCGGAGGCTGTGATCCGCTACGGCATCGACCGGGCGTATGACAAGCGGCAGGTATTCTCCAATGCGGTGGTCACAGAGCTTGGAGGGCTGGTGCTGCTATTGCTGTGCACCCCGCTGATCGGACTGTTCTCCTTTACGGATGGATTCCTGGCACTGCTGATCGTCTATATCTGCACCTCCTCCTTCCGGCAGCTTTGCGCCCAGTTCGTCCGGGCAAGGGGACTGCTGAAGCTGTACTCCGTGGATGGGATCCTCACCGCTCTGACCCTGTACCTGTTCAACGTGATCTTCATTTCCGTCCTGGGCATGGGCGTCCGGGGCTTCATGCTGTCGGTGATCTGCTCGGATTTTTGCAGCGGCGTGTTCCTGTGCATCGTGTCCGGCATTCCCCGGTTCTTCTCCTTCCGGTATGTGGACAAGAAGCTGCTGCGCCGGATGCTGGCGTTTTCCGTGCCTCTGATCCCCACCGCCGTGCTGTGGATCTTTACTGGCTTTGCAGACCGGTTCTTTATCGGCATCATGCAGGGGCCGGAGGGGCTGGTTGGCAAAAGCGCCGCCGGGGTATACGGGGCGGCATCCAAGATCCCCAACCTGATCTCCATGGTTTCCACGATCTTTTTCCAGGCATGGAACATTTCCGCCATTACGGAAAACGACTCCGCCGGCCGGAATCAATTCTACCAGCGGATCTTCGGAGCGTATCAGTCCATTCTCTGCATCGCCGCCGCCTTCCTCATTGCCCTGGTGCAGCCCCTGTCCAACGTGCTCATCAGCAACAAGCTGGATACTGCCTATGAAGCCGCCTTCCGGTATACGCCGGTGCTGGTGGTGTCCGTACTGCTCATGTGCTTCAACCAGTTTTTAAGCAGCATCTACACCGCCACCCAGCATACCCGGAACTCCTTCTGGACCAGTCTGATCGCCGCCGGGGCGAATCTGCCGCTGAACCTGCTGATGATCCCCAAATGGGGGGTGTACGGTGCCATTGCCGCCACCTACATCAGCTATCTGCTGTGCTACATCGTCCGGATCGTGGACGCCCGCCGGTATGTGCCCTTTCGGGTCAATCACCTGCTGTTTGCGGCAAACAATGTGATCCTGCTGGGCATGAGCACCGCCATTATCAAAATGCCCCAGCGCTATGTGCTGTATCTGGTATGCGGCGTGGGGCTGATCCTCGCACTGAACTATGAGGCAATCATTGTCACTGCCAAGAAAATTCTCAAACGTTGATTCGGGAGGACGCTATGATTTACTTGCTGGAGGATGACAACAGCATCCGGGAGCTTGTTACCTATTCGCTGAACAATTCCGGGCTGGAAACCAGGGGCTTTGAAAAGCCCTCGGATTTCTGGCGGGGCATGGAACAGGAGCAGCCGGATCTGGTACTGCTGGATATTATGCTGCCGGAGGAGGACGGGCTTTCGATTCTCAAAAAGCTCCGGAGCAATCCCCCCACCCGGAAGCTGCCCATTCTGATGCTGACCGCCAAGGGCAGCGAATACGACAAGGTCATCGGTCTGGACTGCGGTGCCGACGACTACGTCCCCAAGCCCTTCGGCATGATGGAGCTGATCGCCCGGGTCAAGGCGCTGCTGCGCCGGACGGAGCGAAAGGATCCCCAGCCGGAGCATACCATCCGGGGACTGTATGTGTGCCCGGCAAAGCACATCGTCACCGTGGACGGGGAGCCGGTGTCCCTGACCCTCAAGGAGTTTGAGATGCTGTGCGTATTCCTGGAAAACCGGAACGTGGTGCTGACCCGGGATCAACTGCTCAACAAGGTGTGGGGCTATGCCTTTGACGGGGAGAGCCGGACGGTGGACGTACACATCCGTTCCCTGCGGCAGAAGCTGGGAGAGTATGCGGACGTGATTGAAACCGTCCGGGGCATCGGCTATAAGCTCAGCGAGCCGGAGGGGGCACGATGACCCGGCGGATCTTCCTGTCCATCATGACCGCCGCCGGGGTGGCGCTGCTGGCGGCATTGCTGCTGATTCTGGGGGTGATCCAGTCCGCCTTTACCCAGCGGTACCGGCAGCAATTCCGGGACGAGGCTGCCTATGCGGCAGCCGGGCTGGAAACAGGGGGCGTGGAGTTCCTCCGCTCCCTGTCCTCTGCCTCCAGCCGGATCACCCTCATCGACCAGGACGGCACCGTGCTGTACGATTCCGCAGGCACGGAGCATGCGGAAAACCACAGTCAGCGGCAGGAGGTGCAGCAGGCACTGGAAAACGGCTCCGGAGAAAGCAGCCGGTATTCCGCCACCCTGTCGGAGCGGACGTATAACTATGCCCTGCGGCTGGAGGATGGAAGGGTGCTGCGGATCTCCGCCGGGGACTTTACCATGATCAGCGTGCTGCGCACATTGGCAAAGCCTCTGATCTTAATTGTGGTCACGGTGGTGCTGCTGTCCCTGTTCCTTGCCTCCAAGCTGACCCGGAGCATCGTGCGGCCCATCAACCAGATGGATCCGGAGCATCCGGACAAAACCAAGATCTACACGGAGCTGACCCCCCTGCTGGATCGGCTGTCCTCCCAGAGCGGACAGATCGATGAGCAGATCCGGGAGCTGCGCCGGAAGCAGCAGGAATTTGCCGCCATCACCGAGAACATGCAGGAGGGCTTTCTGATTCTGGATCGGGACACCAACGTGCTGTCCTACAACACCAGTGCCCTGCGGCTGCTGGGGGCGGACGATGCCGTGCTGGGGCAAAGCGTGCTGAAGCTGAACGCCAGCCGCAGCTTCCGGCATGCGGTGGAACGCTCCATTGCCGGGGAGCATTACGAGCGCACCATGAACCATGACGACTGCCACTACCATCTGATCGCCAACCCGGTGCACCAGGAGGAGGAGATCATCGGTGCGGTGCTGATTATCCTGGACGTGACGGAAAAGGATCAGCGGGAGAACCTGCGCCGGGAATTTACGGCGAACGTATCCCACGAGCTGAAAACGCCCCTGACCTCCATTTCCGGCTTTGCGGAGATCATTCTGAGCGGTCTTGCCAAGCCGGAGGATATCACCCACTTTGCCTCCAATATTTACGCTGAGGCACAGCGGCTCATTACCCTGGTGGGGGATATCATCAAGCTGTCCCAGATGGATGAAAACTCCATTCCCGTGGGGAAGGAGCCGGTGGATCTCCGGGAAATCGCTGATTCCGTCCGTGAGCGGCTTGCCCATGAGGCGGCGAAAAAGCATATTACCCTGGCGGTACACGGCAGCCACGAAACGGTCAGCGGCGTACCCCAGATCCTGGATGAAATGGTGCTGAACCTGTGCGACAACGCCATCAAGTATAACGTAGAGGGAGGCAGGGTGGATATCACCGTCAGCCGGGATCCCCGGGGAGCGGTGTTCCTGTCCGTGGCGGATACGGGCATCGGCATCCCCCAGAGCGACCGGGAACGGGTGTTCGAGCGGTTCTACCGGGTGGACAAGAGCCATTCCAAGGAGATCGGCGGCACGGGGCTGGGGCTGTCCATCGTCAAGCACGGGGCAGCATACCACGGCGCCACCCTTGCGCTGGAAAGCGAGCTGGATAAGGGCACGACCATTACCATGACCTTCTGACAGAACGGGAAAATGCAGGTTTTCCGCCGCAATTCATAAAATTGTCACCTGTTTTTCACAATGGGCTTTTATACTATAGTTGTTCCCGGAAGAGATACGAACAACAGCGGTACCCCCAAGCCGCAGTGTTTGCTTCGGGCGGAGCGGTTTACCCCGACTGCTTCGCTGCCGGGAGACCCCCAAATGCATTCTGTACGGTTTCCCATCCGCACAGAATCTAAAATCTTCTCCTATATGTTACATGAAAACGCTCCGCTGCGGTTATTATCACAGCGGAGCGTTTTCGGTTGTGAGGAGTTTTTCAGGGGACGCATTGGGGACAAAATAGAATCATGGAAGAGGTTTTTCTACATCTTTAGTATACCACAAGTATGTGTCAATTTCCACACAGTTTTGTGAACTTTTTGTGCAAAGTGCGCATTATCCCACCTTTTTATCAATGAACTGGGGCTTGAATTTGGAGTAGAGGATCTTTTGTTCGCTGTACAGCCCTGCATACCCGGAGGAAATGTACGCCACAGCCACCGCCGCACCGTAGAAGGGAGCGCCCTCCCCGCCGAACAGCTCCACGCTGAGGAACAGGGTGGTCAGAGGGCAGTTGGTCACACCGCAGAACAGGGAGATCATGCCAATGGCGGCGGCAAAGGAGGGATCCAGCCCCAGCAGCCCAGACAGGGCACTGCCGCAGGTGGAGCCCACGAAGAATACGGGGACGATCTCGCCCCCCTTGAAGCCTGCCCCCAGGGTCAGTGCGGTCAGCAGCAGCTTCAACAGGAATACATACCATGCCTGCTGTTGGGTAAAGGCGGCAAGGATGGTTTCCGTGCCTGCGCCGTTGTACATCCGAGTGCCCAGCAGCAGACTGCACAGCACCACCAGTCCGCCGCCTGCTGCTGCCCGCAGGTAGGGATTCTTCAGAAACCGCTGGTAACCCTTTGCCGCCCAGTGGATCCCGGCGCAGAACACAAAGCTCAGCAGACCGCACACCAGCGCCACTGCTGCCGCCTTGCCGAAGGAGAGCCAGCTAAACCCGGGCACCAGCACCTGGGGAGACATGGGACCCATGCCGAAGAACCGGGATACGGCACTGCCGGTGACGGCGGCGGTCATACAGGGCAGCAGGGCGGAGTAGTGCAGCACCCCGATGCTGATGACCTCCATGGCGAAAAAGGCGGCGGATACGGGAGTGCCGAACAGAGCGGCGAAGCAGGCGCTCATGCCGGACATCACCAGAATCCGGCTGTCCGCCTCGTCCAGCTTCAGCACCTTGGAGAAGGTGGCGCCCATGCTGCCGCCGATCTGGAGGGCAGCGCCTTCTCTGCCGCTGGAGCCGCCGCATAAATGGGTCAGCACAGAGGCGGTGAAGATGCAGATCATATTCCGCAGATCCATTTTCCCGTGCTCCCGGACTGCCAGCAGCACCAGATTGGTACCCTTGTCCGTGTAGATGCCAAACAGGTGGTACAATCCCACGATCAGCACCCCTGCCACAGGCAGCAGATACAGCAGCCAGCCGTGCGCCTGCCGCAGGGCGGTCACGGAATCCACCGCCCAGGAAAAGCCGGTGCCCACCAGACCGACCACGCCGCCCATGGCAAGCCCCAACAGCCCCCATTTACAGAAGCACCGGGCGGAAAACAGACTGTGGCTCAGCCAGGTGCGGTTTTGTGTTCCCATTGTTTGATACGACCTTTCACTTTGATGACAGTGCCCGGTGCAGCAGATAGCCCAAACCCAGCAGAAGCCCCGGCAGGAAGCCGCCCGCATGGCACCAGCCGGACACCCCCGGAGAAAACAGGCTTTCCGCCGCCCCTACCAATGCCAGGGGAATCAGATACTCATACAGAAAGCGCCCCATCATTGCCCGGTCTGCGATGCCGACGGAAAGCAAAAACCCCATGACTCCGTACAAAGCGCCGCTTGCCCCGATGCAGGTACCTGCCCCGTCAAATGCCAGAAAGGCAAAGCCGCCGCCCTGCATCCCCAGCAGATAGACCATGCAGAACCGGAGCCTGCCGTACTGGTTTTCCAGCCTTGTGCCCAATATCAGCAAAGACAGCAGATTTCCTGCCAGGTGCATCCATCTCCGGTGGGTAAAGCCGTAGGTCACGAACCGCCAGTATTCTCCGGCACGGATGGATCTGGCACGAAGCCCCAGGGCAGCCGGCAGCTTGGGATACATCTGTACTGCAAGGAACACGCCAAGACACACCAGGGCGATGCCCCAGGAGATCCAGGGACGGGAGGGGGACTCCTGTAAGGAGGGGGACGGCTCTGCATGGGCCGGGCGAGGCGTCAGCACCCACATGCCCGCCCCCAGCACCAGCAGCAATACCCCGGTCAGCATCAGCAGAAACCCGAATGCGCCCTCCGGCTGCCAGCGGAGCAGCCCGTACATCAGCAGTCCGCCCAGGCCGACCATACCCATGCCGATCAGCTGTTTTCTCTGCAAAACCATCACTCCTTTTGCACATATAAATTTAGTATAGCATACTTTTGCTCCCACCGCAAGAAACCAGCGGAAAATTCACCGGAAGGGTTGAAAAAAGCACTGGCATCGTGTATAATAGAAAAGTATATGGAAATTCGGGTGCAGTATGCGCCCATAACAGAGAAGGAGGATCATCATGTCATCCAAACCATCCAAGGCAAAGCGCAAGCAGATGGCTGCCAAGCAGCATGCGCCCCAGGCAGAGCCAAAGGCAGTAAGCGCTCCGGAGGCTGACCTGGCAGCACAGGCAGAGCCGAAGGCGGAAGCCCAGGCACAGGCTGCGCCCCAGCCGGAGCAGACCCAGGGGGACAAGCCCATGAAGGCTGCTCCCAAGACCCAGGTCAAGCTGCCCCCTCTGGGCAAGATCGGGTTCTTTGAGCGGCTCCAGTGCTGGTGCGCCCGGAATTATATCTACATCCTGGCGTTCTTCATTCCCGTGGCACTGACCTATCTGGCATATGCCCTGTTCGGCATGTATCCCTTTGGCCCGGAATCGGTTCTGTGCCTGGATCTGAACGGACAGTATGTGTACTACTTTGAAGCCATCCGGGATGCGTTCTGGGGAGACGGCAGTATTTTCTACAACTGGTCCCGGAACCTGTCCGGTGAGTTCTTCGGCATCATCGGCTACTACCTGGCAAGTCCCTTTACCCTGATCGTCATTCTCCTGCCCCGCACCATGATCCTGGGCAGTCTGCTCATCATGCAGCTTTGCAAGCTGGGCACCGCAGCGGTCACCTTCTGCTACTTCCTGCAAAAATCCCGGAAGCTCAAGCCCCTGCACGCCCTGCTGTTCTCCATGATGTACGCCATGATGGCGTATGCCATCACCCAGTTGATCGACCCCATGTGGCTGGACGGTCTGGTGTTCCTGCCCCTGATCTGCCTGGGCGTGGAGTATCTGATCGACGACGGCAGAAAGATCAACTACATCATCCCCCTGGCGCTGATGTGCATTGCAAACTTCTACATCGGCTTCATGATCTGCATCTTCACCGCCCTGTACTTCGCCTACTACCTGTTTGCCGGCTCCGACAAGCTCAAGCATTTCCGCATGAAGAGCAAGGATCTGAAGGCATACGGCTACAGCATCCTGCGGATGTTCCTGTGCACGGTGGTGGCTCTGATGATGGCGGCGGTACTGGTTCTGCCGGTATACAACGCACTGGCGCTTGGTAAATTCAATTTTACCGCCAACCCGGATTACTCCTTCAAGCTCCAGTTCACCCCCATTGACTTCTTTGCCCAGATCGCCTCTGTGGCACAGTACAATTCCGTCAACGTCCAGGGTATGCCGGAGATCTACTGCGGCCTGATCACCGCCCTGCTGCTGCCCCTGTTCTTCCTGAACAGCAGGATCCCCCTGCGCAAGAAGATCGGCATGGGTCTGCTGGCGGCGGCACTGTTCACCAGCATGTACATCCGTCCGGTGGATATGATGTGGCACGGCGGACAGATGCCCAACTGGCTGCCCTTCCGGTACTCCTTCATTTTCTCCTTCGTGATCCTCACCATGGCTGCCATGGCGTTCAAGGAGCTGAAGGAAACCAAGCCCGCCGCCATTTACGGCAGCTTCTTTGTGTGGTTCATGTTCCTGATGCTGGTGCTGTACGAGAAGAACAAGCACGGGGAATTTGATTATCTGGATACCAAGGGCGCCATCTGGGTATCCGTGGGTCTGTTTGGGGCTTACGCCATCCTGCTGTTCATCCAGCAGAAAAAGAACAGCAAAAAGGTGCTGCCCATCCTCATAATGCTGCTGATCGGCGGCGAGCTGACTTACAATGCCCTGGATACCATGAAATCCACCGACAAGGAAGTGGCATACTCCGAGCGCCGCACCTATATTTCCTACATCCAGAGCGGCAGGGAGATCACCGACCGGCTCTACGACTACGACAAATCCTTCTACCGGGCAGACAAGACCTACCACCGGATGGTGAACGATGACCTGGCGTTCGGGCTGCGGGGCATCACCCACTCCAGCTCCGTTATGAACACCCGGATCATCAAGTTCATCGAGGCAATGGGCTACACCTGCCACAGCTACTACACCAAGTACAACGGGGCCACTCCCATTTCCGACAGTCTGCTGGGCATCAAGTATGTGCTGGATCAGTCCGACAACGTGAACGAAAGCTACCATGAGGTATTCAGCCAGATGTGCAAGAAGCAGGATCAGAAGGAACAGCTGGTGACGGTTTACGAAAACCCCAACGCCATGTCCATCGGCTACATGGTCAGCAACACCGCCCGCCGGATCACCGGTCTTGGCAACGACAACCCCTTCAACAGCCAGAACGTGATGATGAGCACCATTTGCGGCAGCACCACCTTCGATCCCACCACCGGTGCCATCACCGGAAACACCGAATACTTCTACCCCATTCCCCAGGAGGGGGAGCCGATCCTCAACAATCTGACCGCCCGTCCCTACGGTGTGCAGACCTGCTACGATGTCAGCGGCGAGGGGGATCACACCATCGACATGAAGTTCAAGGCGCTGTCCGATGATCCCATCTACTTCTTCTTCAAGACCGAGAATCAGCGGCAGGTGAACCTGTGGTACAGTCCCTTCTGGAACAAGGAGGGCGAGTTCCTGGACGGGGAATTCCTCACCTATTACTTTGAAGGGGACGATTACCGGATCGTCAGTCTTGGCTCTCTGCCGGCAGGACAGGAGTTCACCATCCGGATGACCGTCACCAAGGAATACACCATCTTCCAGAACGCATTCTTCTACCACTTCAACCAGGCAAAGTTTGAGGAGGACATTGCAAAGCTCAAGCAGCAGCAGTGGGAGATCACCGACCACAGCGAGCGCTGGTTCAAGGGTACCATCACCGCCCAGGAGGGTCAGGTGATGATGACCTCCATCCCCTACGAGGAGGGCTGGACTGTAAAGGTGGACGGCAAGAAGGTGGAACCCATCGTGCTGTTCAACGCCATGATCGGCGTACAGCTTTCCCCCGGTACCCACGAGGTGGAAATGAGCTTCCTGCCCAACGGCTTTACCCAGGGTCTTATGCTGATGCTCCTTGGCATCGCCGCATGCGTAGGGCTGGGGCTGTACGACCACAAGCACAACAAGGCGCTGCTGGCAGCGGTTGCAGCCCGTCGGCAGGCACAGGCGGAATACATCACCAAGCGCCGTGCAAAGCGCAGGACAAAGTAATGTAAGGCATCAAAAAACGGATCCGGAATATTCCGGATCCGTTTTCTGTTACCGCTTTTTCCGATGGGGCTTCCAGTCGTGCCACAGCTGCCGCAGGGGATTGCGCACCTGCACCGCCCGGAGCGCGGCGTATGCCTGCTTCCAGGGCTGACGGGCATCCGGCAGTCTGCACAGGGTATCCTGGAGCCGGGACAGGGGAATCCCTGCCTGGGTATGCAGCACCGCCCGGGGATTGGAGAACACCACCAGTCCCTGCACCGGGATCCGTTCCAGCCCCGCCTTCCGCAGATGATGCCGCACATTGTCCACATGGGTCTTGTTTTGCAGCTGGGGATTGTATAGCTGGTGGGTCTTGCTGCCCATCACCTGCCGCAGTTGACTGCCGTTGCCGGAGATCTCGCCGCCCACATGCTTGGTTTCCACCACCAGCACCCCGAAGCTGCCGAACAGCAGGTGGTCGATCTCGCAGGTGCCCGCATACAGGGGCAGGTACACGTTGCTGCACACCTTTCCCCCATGCTTCCGGGCAAACCGGCGTAGCTGTGCTGCCACCATCCGTTCTCCCACCCTGCCCCGGTGCTTGGCGCACCGGTTGCCCATCCAGAGCAGCAGGAACAAGCCCACAAGCCCTGCGGCGATCCACGCCGCCATCTGTAATCCGGGCATATGCCCACTCCTTTCCGTATCCTTTGCTGCTTCCTATTATACGCTTTGGACATACCCCTTGTCAAACCCCGGTTTCACCGGCATTTCATGGAATGACCCATTGACAAGCAATCCGGGCTATAGTATAATAAAATATAAGTGTAGGCTAGCGCATAGAACCCGCAGACGCCTATGAATGCGAGTCCGGCGGACAGGCTGTCCCTGTGCGTGCCGCCGGTACAGAAAGGCGGAATCCCATGAATCAGCAGAACGAAAATATGATGAATCTCAAGCCCCTGTGTGACAAGCTGATCGCCGGCTCCCGGATCGATCCCCAGTTGTACGAGAAATTCCATGTGAAGCGTGGTCTGCGCCGCAGCGACGGCACCGGCGTCATTGCCGGGATCACCAAGATCTGCAACGTACACGGCTATGTGGTCAACGAAGGGGAGATCGACCCCATTCCCGGCGAGCTGATCTACCGGGGCTATCAGATCAATGACCTGGTGTCCCATGCGGAGCAGGAGGGGCGCTTCGGCTTTGAGGAAACCGTATACCTGCTACTGCTGGGGGATCTGCCCAACCGGCAGGAGCTGGACGCCTTTATCCGGCATCTGTCCGCCTGCCGGCCCCTGCCGGAGAATTTCGTGGTGGACATGATCCTCAAGGCGCCCTCCAACAACATCATGAACAAGATGGCACGTTCCGTGCTGGCGCTGTATTCCTACGATGCGGAGTGCGAAACCAAGAGCATTGAAAACGAGCTGCGCACCGCCATCAGCCTGGTGGCAAAGCTGCCGGTGATCATGGCGTCCGCATACCAGGTCAAGCGCAGCCACTTTGACGGAGAGAGCATGATCATGCATCCCCTGCGGCCGGAGGAAAACACCGCCCAGACCGTGCTGTCCCTGCTGCGGAACGACCGGCAGTATACGGATGCGGAAGCCCATCTGCTGGATACGCTCATGACCCTGCATGCAGAGCACGGCGGCGGCAACAACTCCACCTTTACCTGCCGGGTGCTGACCTCCTCCGGCACGGACGCCTACTCCGCCTATGCAGCAGCCATCGGGGCGCTGAAGGGCCCCCGGCACGGCGGTGCCAACATCAAGGTGATGCAGATGCTGGATTCCTTCAAGGAAAACGTGAAGAACTGGGAGGACGAGGGGCAGGTGGCCGACCATATGCGGAAGATCCTGCGGAAGGAAGCCGGGGACGGCTCCGGTCTGATCTACGGCATGGGGCATGCGGTATACACCCTGTCCGACCCTAGAGAGGTGATCCTCAAGCGCAAGGCAATGGAGCTTGCCCACGGCAAGGATATCGAGGCGGAGTTCCGGCTGCTGGACACCATCGAGCGGCTGACCCCGGAGATCTTCCGTGATTTCAAGACCAGTGACAAGGCCATCTGCGCCAACGTGGACATGTACTCCGGATTGGTGTACAAAATGCTGGGGATCCCGGCAGATCTGTACACGCCCATGTTTGCCATTTCCCGGATCGCCGGATGGGCAGCCCATCGGATGGAGGAGACCATCACCGGCAAGCGGATCATCCGCCCCGCATACAAGGCCATCGCCAAGGAGCGTGCCTATGTGCCGCTGGACGATCGGGACTGAACCGGAGGAAGCCCATGAAAGCACGGCTGCTTGCAGCCTGCACGGCGGCGGTGACGCTGCTGTCCGGCTGCACCTTCAGCACCAGCATTGACGGACTGCTGTCCCCCCCGAAGCTCAGCGTGGAGCAGGAGCAGATCTATGAAGCACTTCGCCGGGCGGCAGGCAGCAACATCAGTCTGAAATATCCCAAGACCGGGGACTACCTGTCCGCTTTTATCGTCAGCGATATTGACGGAGACGGAGAGGATGAGGCTCTGGTATTTTACGAAAAAAACCTGCTGCAAAGCGAGGAGAACGCCCTGCGGCTCAATGTGCTGGATCAGATCAACGGCAGTTGGCGATCGGTGTATGATCTGGCGGCAGGGGGCGCCGAGGTGGAAAAGGTCATGATCTCCCGGCTGGGCAGCAACAGCCGCACCAACATCATCGTGGGCTACAGCATGGTGAACCGGTGGGAACGGGTGCTCAGCGTATACGACTACCGGGACGGGGCGCTGACGGAGACTCTGAACAGCAGCTACTCCCTGGCGGATGTATGCGACCTGGATCAGAACGGGGAAAACGAGCTGCTGATCGTCTGTGGGCAGACCGTGTCCCAGTCCGCCCGTGCCGTCACCTATGTGCTTGCCCGGGACGGCAGCTATTACGAATCCCGGACAGCACTGAACGAGGGCTTTACGGACTTTGCAAATCTTCTGTACGGAAATACGGCGGATGGGATCCCCTGTGTGTGGCTGGACGGCATGACCGGCTCCTCCACCATTCAGACCCAGGCGCTGACCATGCAGGAGGGGGTGCTCACCCTGGTATACACCGATGGGGACTCCGGCATCCGTACCAGCCGGCAAAGCGGGTATCTGACCTGTGACCTGGACGGGGACGGCATTGCGGAGATCCCGGTAAACACCCTGTTCCCCGGATATACGGACACCACGGAAAGCGAGCAGATCCGGATGACCAGCTGGTACGAGTGCCGGGGCGGCAGCCTGATGCGCAAATGCTCCGGCTACTATAGCCCGGATCAGCAGTTCTCCTTTGTCCTGCCCCGGCGGTGGGAACGGAAGGTGACGGTCAAGCAGGACGCTCTGGCGGAGGAGCTGGTGTTTTACAAGCTGGGCAGGAGCCTGGAGGACAGTACCCTGCCTCTGCTGCGGCTGTGCATCACCGACAGCGCCGACACCCTTCAGGATCGGCTGGACAACGGCTATATCCTGCTTTGCTCCAAAAACGGACTCCGATACCTGGCGCAGGTGCCGGAAACGACGGATCCCCTGGGACTTACCGTCAGTGAAGCAATCCTGCTGTTTCACGCCTAATCACAATGCAGAAAGGAAGGAACCGGAACTTGAAACGAATTCTTGTATGCGAGGACGAGGATGTGATCCGTGATTTCGTGGTCATCAACCTCAAGCGTGCCGGCTACGATGTAACCGACGTAAACTGCGGCGAAGAAGCCTTGAAAACCTTTGACGCAGAGCATGGAAACTTCGATATTGTGCTGCTGGACATTATGATGCCCGGCATCGACGGATTCACCGTCTGCAAGAAGCTGCGGGAGCGCAGCTCCACCCTGGGGATCATTATGCTCACCGCCAAGGCACAGGAAATGGACAAGGTCAGCGGTCTGATGATCGGGGCGGACGATTACATCACCAAGCCCTTTTCCCCCTCGGAGCTGACCGCCCGGGTGGACGCCATTTACCGGCGGGTGTGCATGAGCTTCATCAAGAACGAGAACAACCCGGTGATCGAATCCGGTCCCTTCCTGCTGAACCTCAAGAGCCGCACCGTGTCCAAAAACGGCAAGCCGGTGGATCTGACCCAGGTGGAATACCAGATCCTGGAGTATTTTATGAACAACAAGAACACCGCCCTGGATCGCTCCAGCATTCTCAGCCACATCTGGGGGGACAGCTACTTCGGAGACGACAAGATCGTGGACGTGAACATCCGGCGGATCCGCATGAAGATCGAGGATGAGCCCTCCAACCCCCAGTACATCATCACCATCTGGGGCTACGGCTACAAGTGGAATGACGCCTGAGGGCGCTGCCGGGGGAATGTAACATGGCAAGGCAAACCATCACCAAGCGATGGATCCTGAACACTCTGTGCGTGGTGCTGCTGGTGCTGCTGACGGTGGAGCTGGGGTTCATTTACGCCATCCAGAATTACTACTACGGCGGCGCACAGCAGTACCTGCTGTCGAAAATGAATGCGGTATCCGGCGTTCTGAGCCGGTATGCGGAGGACAGCCCCGCCAGCTTTTCCGCAGAGATCCGGAATACCCTGGAGAACTTCAGCGACAAGGACAAGATCGAGCTGATGGCCATTGACGTCCGGGGGCATGTGGTTCTGACCTCCTCCGGCTTCTCTCCGGACGAACGGGTCAGCATGCCGGACTATGATATGGCGATGGAGGGGGATCGGAACGCCTACAGCTACACGGTAGGCAGGCTCCGCAGCGGGGAGCATGTGATGGCGGTGACCTATCCCATTGAGGATCTGTCCGACGAGTACACCGCTGTGCGGATGGTCATCTCCCTGACGGAGATCGATGCCAACATCCTCACCTTTTCCGTTGCCATGACCCTGCTGTGCATCGGGGTGTTCCTGCTGCTTGCTCTGTCCGGCATGTACTTTATCCGCTCCATTGTGTTCCCCATCCGGCAGATCAGCGCCACGGCGGAAAAATTCGCAAAGGGGGATTTCTCCGTGCGGATCGCCGCCTCCAGCAAGGACGAGATCGGGGATCTCTGCACCGCCATCAACCATATGGCGGACGAGCTTTCCGCCACGGAGACCATGAAAAACGAGTTCATTTCCTCCGTATCCCACGAGCTGCGGACGCCGCTGACCGCCATCAAGGGCTGGGCGGAGACCCTGAACGCCGGAGGGGATATGGAAACCATGCACAAGGGCATCCGGGTCATCACCAACGAAACCGAGCGGCTTTCCCGGATGGTGGAGGAGCTTCTGGACTTTTCCCGGATGCAGAGCGGCCATTTCACCATGCAGATGGACAAAATGGACGTGCTGGCGGAGCTGGGAGAGGCGGTGCTCATCTACACGGAGCGTGCAAGACGGGAGCATATCGAAATTCTCTACAATGAGCCGGAGTTTCTGCCCATTGTATACGGGGACAAGAACCGGATCCGGCAGGTGTTTATCAATATCATCGACAATGCCATCAAATACTCCAACCCGGGGGGCAAGGTACAGATCACCGCCACCCAGAAGGACGAGGGGAAAACGGTGTGCATTGTGGTGGAGGATCAGGGGGTAGGCATCAAAGCCTCGGATCTTCCCAAGATCAAAACCAAATTCTACAAAGCCAACCACAGCCGCCGGGGATCCGGCATCGGGCTTGGAGTGGCGGACGAAATCATCCGGCAGCATGGGGGCAGGCTGGAGATCGCCAGTGCGGAGGGCGTGGGCACCACGGTGACCATTGACATTCCCGCCGCCGGGCATGGGAAAGCGTAAAAGGAGCAGCTATGGCAGAGGAAACAAAGGCGCAGAAGGCGCTGCACAAAAGCAAGATCGGCGGACAGGCGCTGATCGAAGGCGTGATGATGAAGGGTCCCCTGAAGGGAGCCATGGCGTGCCGCCTGCCGGACGGCACCATTGACGTAGAAATCTGGGAGGAGAAAAACGGCAAGAATCCCCCCTGGTACCGGCGTGTGCCCCTGGTGCGGGGATGTGTCAACTTTGTGCAGTCCATGAAGGACGGGTACCGGTGTCTGATGAAATCCGCCGAAAAGCAGGTGGAGGACGACGACGAGGAGGAGGAGCTGAACCGGTTTGAGCAATGGCTGACGGATCACCTGGGAGAGAAATTCATGAAGGCTCTGATGGTGGTCAGCGCATTGATCAGCACGGTGTTCGCCTTCCTGCTGTTTCTGTACCTGCCCAAGTGGGTGGTGGGTCTGATCGATCCTCTGACCGGCAACCACATTGTCCGGAGCATTGCGGAGGGCATTGTGAAAATTGCGGTATTTGTAGGATATATGGCGGTGACCTCCTGCATGAAGGACATCCGGCGTACATACGAATACCACGGAGCGGAGCATAAGACCATTGCCTGCTATGAGGCGCATCTGCCTCTGACAGTGGAGCATGTGAAAAAAATGACCCGGTTCCACCCCCGCTGCGGCACCAGCTTTATCTTTATCGTGCTGATCGTGGGGATCTTTGCGGCATGCTTCATTCCCGCCCGGTTCGTGGTGTGGCAGCGTGTGCTGTGCAGCCTGGGGATGCTGCCCCTGGTGGTGGGTATTTCCTATGAGTTCATCCGGCTTGCCGGCAGATACACCAATCCCTTTACCAGGATCCTGTCCGCACCGGGGCTGCAATTGCAGCGGATCACCACCCGGGAGCCGGATGACAAACAGATTGAAGTTGCCATCGCCGCCATCACCCCCTGCATCCCCCAGGATCTGGCGGACGATCAGTGGTAAGCCGCCGGGAAGCCCGGTTGGCACTCCGGCAGCAGCTCCGGAAGGGGGGGCTGGAAAGCCCGGACTTTGAGTCGGCGTGCCTGCTGGAGCATGTGCTGGGGGCATCCTGTCGGCTCATGACCCGGCAGCAGTTGGAGGAGCCTTTGACCGGGGAACAGGCTGCCGCTTTGCATGCTCTGACCCGGCGGCGGCTGGCAGGCGAGCCCTTGCAGTATCTGCTGGGGGAGTGGGAATTTTACGGGCTGCCCTTCCGGGTGGGTCCCGGCGTGCTGATCCCCCGGCAGGACACGGAGACCCTGGTGGAATGTGCGCTCCGGGCGGCAGAGGGCATGTCCGCCCCGAAGATCCTGGATCTTTGCGCCGGCAGCGGCTGCATCGGCATTGCCCTTGCCCACTGTCTGCCCCATGGCCGGGTCACAGCGGTGGAGCAGTCGGCGGATGCCCTCCGGTACCTGCAGGAGAATGCGGCGCTGAATCGTACGCCCCTGCATATCGTGAAGGGGGACGTGCTGGATCCGGCACTGGCAGAAAGCATCCGGGGAGTGGACGTGATCGTCAGCAATCCCCCCTATCTGACAGAGGCGGATCTTGCCGCCCTGCAAAAAGAGGTACAGTTTGAACCCAGAGCCGCCCTGGACGGGGGGCAGGACGGACTGCTGTTTTACCGGGAGCTCCCGGCACTGTGGCAGGAGAGCCTGAACCCGGGTGGCAGGCTGCTGTTTGAAATCGGCATGGGGCAGGAGGCGGCAGTCAGCAGCTTTCTGACCCATGCAGGGTATGAAAATATTGAGAGTTTCCCCGATCTTGCAGGGATCAGCCGTGTGGTAAGCGGCATGCGTCCTGCCGGGGCACGGAGGTAATACAATGGCAAAGGCAGAACTGAAAAAGAAGTCCGTGGCGGCGCCTGTGAAGCTCACCACCGCCGAGGAAAAGAAAAAGGCACTGGCAAGCGCCATCGCCCACATCGAGAAAATGTACGGCGCCGGGGCGGTCATGAAGCTGGGGCAGACCAAGGCGCTGAATGTGGACGCCATCCCCACCGGCTCCATGACCCTGGATCTGGCACTGGGCATCGGGGGAGTCCCCCGGGGCAGAATCGTGGAGCTGTACGGGCCGGAAAGCTCCGGTAAGACCACGGTGGCGCTGCACATCATTGCAGAGGCGCAGAAGCTGGGGGGCGAGGTAGCCTTCATCGACGTGGAGCACGCCCTGGATCCGGTGTATGCGGAAAAGCTGGGGGTCAACATCAACAACCTGCTGGTATCCCAGCCGGACAGCGGCGAGCAGGCATTGGAGATCGCAGAGGCACTGGTACGCTCCGGCGCCATTGACGTGATCGTACTGGACTCGGTGGCTGCCATGACCACCAAGGCGGAGATCGACGGGGATATGGGAGACAACCATGTGGGACAGCTTGCCCGGCTCATGTCCCAGGCCATGCGGAAGCTCACCTCCGTCATTGCAAAATCCAACTGCGTCGCCATTTTCATCAACCAGATCCGGGAGAAGATCGGCGTTATGTACGGCAATCCGGAAACCACCCCCGGCGGACGGGCACTGAAGTTCTACGCCTCCGTGCGGATGGAGGTGCGCAAGGCGGAAGCTATCAAGAACGGCTCCCAGGTCATCGGCAACCGAACCCGGGTGAAGATCGTCAAGAACAAGGTGGCGCCCCCCTTCAAGGAATGCGAGTTCGACATTATGTTCGGACAGGGTATCTCCCGGGTGGGAGAGGTGCTGGATCTGGCGGTGGATCTGGATATCGTGAAGAAGGGCGGTTCCTGGTTCTCTTATAAGGATCAGAAGCTGGGACAGGGCCGTGACAAGGTGAAGGAGATCCTCGCCAATGATCCGGAGCTGATGAAGGAGATCGAAGCGCAGATCCTGGAGCAGAAGGATAAGCTGCTGCTGGTATCCAAAAAGTCCAAGAAGTCCTCCGACCTGAAGAAGGCGGCGGATGAGGCGCTGGCGGATACGGAGGATATTGTGGAGGATGCACCGGAGGAAGCGCCGGCAGATGCGGCAGAATCCTACGGGGCGGACATCAGTCCCCTGGTGAATGCAGAGGATGACTTTGAAGAATTCACGCCGGCTGAATAAGCAATATGAAAATTACCGATATTACGCCTTATAAGGGCAGCGTGCTGCAAATTGATCTGGAGGATGCAGACCCCCTGTTCATCCACCGGGACATTGCGGCGGATTTTCACCTGGCGCCGGGGCTGGAGCTGCCGGAGGGGGCGGTGGAACAGATCCATATCGCCTCCCAGCGGCGGCGTGCCTATGAACGTGCCCTGTATCTGCTGGATGTGCGGGCTTACGGCTTTGCGGAGCTGTTTGAAAAGCTGGAGCAGAACTATGAGGAGGACGTTTGCTACCATGTCCTCCGGCGGCTGGTCAGGCTGGGGATGATTAACGACCGGCGGTATGCCGCCTCCCTGGCGGAAAAGTATGTAACGATAAAGCACTACGGGCTGTACCGGGCGAAGCAGGAAATGCGCCGGAAGGGGCTGGACGATGAACTGATCGACGAAGCCCTGGCGGATTACGAAGAGGAAACCGATGCCCAGCTGGCAGCCCTGCTGGAGCGGAAATATGCCGCAGACCTTCAGGATCCCACGGATCAGAAGCGGATCAACCGGGTGAAGGCGGCACTGGTGCGGCGGGGGTATGGCTATGACGCCATCCGCTGCGCTTTGGAAGACTATTTTTCGGAATAATCACGGCAATCCCCAGGGTGTGGATTGCCCGAGCAAAGGAGACAACAAGCATGTCCATTAAAGTGGGAATGGTATCCCTTGGCTGTGCCAAGAATCTGGTGGATTCGGAGCGTATGCTCCATCTGATCCGGCAGCGGGGCTATGAACTGGTCACCGAGCCGGGGGATGCGGACGTGGTGGTGGTAAACACCTGCGGCTTTATCCAGTCCGCCAAGGAGGAAGCAATCGACACGATCCTGGAGCTGTGCCAGCTGAAGGCGGAGGGCTCCATCCGGAAAATCATTATGACCGGATGTCTGGCGGAGCGCTACCGGCAGGAGGCAGCGGACGAATTCCCGGAGGTGGACGCTGTGATAGGCATCGGGGATCAGGGGCAGATCATTGACGTGATCGATCATGTGCTTGCCGACGAGCGGATGGTGCATTTCTGCTCCAAGCTGGATGTGCCCATGTCCGGCAGACGGGTTCTGTCCACCCTGCCCTTCTTTGCGTATCTGAAAATCGCAGAGGGCTGCAACAACTGCTGTACCTACTGCGCCATCCCCATGATCCGGGGCGGCTTCCGCTCCGTGCCCATGGAGGATGTGCTGGAGGAGGCCAAGTGGCTGGCGGAGCATGGGGTCACGGAACTGACCGTCATTGCCCAGGATACCACCCGGTACGGGGAGGATCTGTACGGGGAAAGCCGCCTGCCGGAGCTGCTGGAGCAGCTATGCCGGATCGAGAGCATCCGTTGGATCCGGGTGCTGTACTGCTATCCGGAGCGGATCACTGATAAGCTGCTGGAGGTCATGGCACGGGAGGAAAAGCTGGTCAAGTATCTGGATATCCCCATCCAGCACTGCAACGGGGACATTCTCCGGCGCATGAACCGACAGGGGGATGCAGACACCCTGGCAGCCCTGCTGAACAAGATCCGGCAGATGATCCCGGATATCACCCTGCGGACCACGCTGATTACCGGCTTCCCCGGAGAAACGGAAGCCCAGTTCACGGAGCTTGCAGAATTTATCCAGGCGCAGCGGTTCGATCGGCTGGGCTGCTTTGCCTACTCCCAGGAGGAGGGCACCAGGGCGGCGGAATTTCCGGATCAGGTGCCGGAGGATGTGCGGCAGCACCGGGCGGACATTCTCATGGAGCAGCAGCAGTTGATCGTGGAGGAAAAGAACAACGCCAGACTGGGGCAGGTATGCACCGCCGTCATCGAGGGCTACGACCGGTGGGCGGAATGCTGGTTCGGACGCACGGCGGCGGATGCACCGGACATTGACGGCAAGGTCTTTATCCGCAGCGAGACCCCGCTGCATATCGGGGACTACGTTACCGTCCGGCTGGACGAGGTGCTGGATTACGATTTTGTGGGAGAGGTGGTCACGGATGAATCTGCCCAATAAGCTGACCCTGATGCGGGTACTGCTGATTCCGGTATTCCTGGTGTTTTTCCTGATCCCCGGCATCCCCTGTCACTACCTGCTGGCAATGATCGTGTTCATTGCCGCCTCCATCACGGACGCTCTGGACGGGCATCTTGCCCGGAAGCACAATCTGGTCACCAATTTCGGCAAATTCCTGGATCCCCTGGCGGACAAGGTGCTGGTGATGACCGCCCTGGCATGCTTCGTGGACAATCAGATGATCGGGGTGATCCCCTTTCTCATTATCATGATGCGGGAGTTTATGGTATCCGGGCTGCGGCTGGTTGCCGCCAACAGCGGCACGGTGATCGCCGCCGGCTTCTGGGGCAAGCTGAAAACCGCCTTCACCATGGTGACCATCATCGCCATTCTGGTGTATCTGAGCTTTTCCGGAGACTTCAACAGCTTCTCCCTTGCCTGTGCGGACACCATTGACCGGGTGTGCGGCTGGATCCTCACCGGTCTGGTATGGATCAGCGCCGGTCTGACGGTGATCTCCGGATGGATCTACCTGCGGGGCTACTGGAAGTTCATCGACCCGGAGGCGTAAGGGAACGGCTGCACGGGGGTTGACAAAATCCCCGGATTTGCGTATAATAAAATAGAAAGGCGTAACAGCAAGAGTAGCCTGCGGTGGGTTGCAGCAGAGAGTGCCCGGATGCTGAAAAGGGCATGCAACAGCCATTGGTGAAGTGCGGCTGCCAGCCGGAGGTGGGAACAGCTTGCGCCCAGTATCGCCTCCCGTATTCCTGCGTTAAAGGGCTTGAGTCAGAAATCAGAGTGGAACCGCGACTTTTCGCCTCTGGATGCTTCGGCATCCGGGGGCGTTTTTGATGATAGGAGGCTGCCAATTGTTCAAACGACTGCGGGAGGATATTGCGCTGATCAAGGAACGGGATCCGGCGGCACGGAGTGCCTTTGAGATCATCCTGACCTATTCCGGGCTCCATGCGGTACACAGCTACCGCCGTGCCCACTGGTTCTACCAGCACAAGTGCTTTACCATCGCCCGGATCATTTCCCAGATGAGCCGCTTCTTTACCGGCATTGAGATCCATCCGGGGGCGAAGATCGGCAAGGGGCTGTTCATCGACCACGGCATGGGGGTGGTGATCGGGGAGACCACGGAAATCGGGGACAACTGCCTGATCTACCAGGGGGTCACCCTGGGAGGCACCGGCAAGGACAAGGGCAAGCGGCACCCTACCCTGGGCAACAACGTGATCGTTGGCTCCGGGGCAAAGGTGCTGGGCCCCTTTTATGTGGGGGACAACGCCAAGATCGCTGCCGGGGCGGTGGTGCTGGAGGAAGTCCCGCCGGACTGTACCGCCGTGGGCGTGCCTGCACGGGTGGTGCGCCGGAACGGGCAGCGTGTGTGTCCGGATCTTGACCAGATCCACATCCCGGATCCGGTGGCACAGGAGCTTTGCCGGCTCACCGTGCGGATCGAAAAGCTGGAAGAAATGCTGTCGGTACAGCCGGACAGCCAGGAAAAGGAGAATGAGGAATATGTACCTGTACAACACCATGAGTCGTAAAAAGGAGGAGCTTCTCCCCCAACAGGGCAAGCAGGTGAACATCTACGCCTGCGGCCCCACCGTATACAACTTTATCCACATCGGCAACGCCAGACCCATCTGTGCCTTTGACGTGCTGCGCCGGTATCTGACCTGGCGGGGCTATACGGTCAAGTATGTGCAGAATTTCACCGACGTGGACGACAAGATCATCAAGCGTGCCAACGAGGAGGGCAGTTCCGCCGCACAGGTGGCGGAGAAGTATATCGCCGAGTACAAGACCGATGCCCACGGGCTGAACGTGATGGACGCAGACGTACACCCCCAGGTCACCACCTGCATGCAGGACATCATTGACTTTGTAAAGGCACTGGTGGACTCCGGTCATGCCTATGAGGCGGACGGAGATGTATACTTCCGCACTGCCAGCTTCCCGGAATACGGCAAGCTGTCCAAGAATTCCATGGAGGATTTACAGGCAGGCGCCCGGATCGGGGTGGATGAACGGAAGGAAAGCGCTCTGGATTTCGCCGTATGGAAGGCGGCAAAGCCCGGGGAGCCCTACTGGGACTCCCCCTGGGGCAAGGGTCGCCCCGGCTGGCACATTGAGTGCTCCGCCATGAGCCGGAAGTATCTGGGGGATACCCTGGATATCCACTGCGGCGGACAGGATCTGATCTTCCCCCACCACGAAAACGAGATCGCACAGAGCGAATCCGTCACCGGCAAGCCCCTTGCCAACCTGTGGATGCACAACGGCTATATCAACGTGGACAACAAGAAAATGTCCAAGTCCCTGGGAAATTTCTTCACCGCCCGGGAGGTCGCAGAGAAGTACGGCTATGAAGTGGTTCGCTACATGATGGTGCAGGCCCACTACCGCAGCCCCATCAACTACTGCGTGGAGCTGCTGGACGCATGCAAGGCATCCCTGGAGCGGCTGTACACCTGCCGGGATACCCTGGATCGTGCCATTGCCAATGCGCCTGCCGGAGCAGCGGATCCGGATTCCCTGGCACTGTTTGACCAGAGAAAGCAGGCGTTCATCACCGCCATGGACGATGACCTGAACACGGCGGACGGGGTGTCCGTATTGTTTGACCTGGTGCGGGATCTGAACACCCGGAGCAATGACCCTGCCACCACGAAGGATACCCTCACTGCCGGCGCCAGGCTGTTCGATGAGCTGACCGGGGTGCTGGGGCTGCTGTACAACCGGAAGCAGGGGAATGAGATTCCGGCACAGGTGCAGGAGCTGGTGGATGCCCGGACAGTTGCACGGAAGGCAAAGGATTTTGCCGAGGCTGACCGGCTCCGGGACGAGATCGCCGCCCTGGGGTATGCGGTCAAGGAAACACGCCAGGGCGTGGAAATCACCAAGCTGTAAGGGAAAGGGACGTTTATGAAAAGAGCAACCACCGGCAGGATCCTGAAAATCGGCCTGCTGATCTCCCTGATCTCCGCCACGGTGTGTACCAGCCTGTACGCCTGTATGTCCATGAACGGCTACACCTCTACGGTGGATCTGTCAAAGGTGGATCTGGTACAGCTGGAGGAGCCGGAGCCGGAGGATCCGGTGGCGGTGATCCGCACCAGCATGGGGGATATCTCCGTGCGGCTGTTCCCGGAGGAAGCACCCAATGCGGTGAAAAACTTTGAGGAGCTTGCCAACGCCGGATTCTACGATGACACCTATGTGTTCCAGCTGGAACCCAAGGTATATTTCGCCGCCGGCAGCAAGACCCCGGACGGAGAGCTGGGGGACGCCTACCAGGAGGAGCATGAATCCATCGAACGGGAGATCTCCGACAATCTGTGGCCCTTCCGGGGGGCACTGTGCGCATTGACCACCAAATCCGACACGGGCTTCTGGAAGATGTTCCTGGACAAGGTGAAATACTACAACGGCAGTCGGTTCATTCTGGTGGACTCCATTGAATTTACCGACGACCTCATCAAGGAGATGTACGGGGACAATCCGGACAACAAGGTGGCGAGAGCCTTTGAGCAGCTAGGGGGCGTGCCCAACTACTCCCAGCAGATGACCGTTTTTGGTCAGACCTATGCAGGCTTTGATGTGCTGGACGCCATTACGGAAGCAGCCACCACCGGGGAGGAGAACCACAAGACCCCGGCAGAGGAGATCCGGATCCGGACGGTGGAGATCACCACCTATGAAAAAGCGCCTGCCCCGGTCACCACCGGCACGGACGCACCGGGCAGTACCACTGCCACAACAACTACAACCGCCGCAGAATAACAGAACCGCCCGACTCCGGATACCGGAATCGGGCGGTTTTTTGCGTGGTGCGATGGGGATGCTGTCTCAATACACCGGGTGCATGACCTTGTCCCGGTACTCCGCCCGCTTGGCGTCGTTGAGCACATCCAGGGTCTTGACCAGATAATCCGTGGCACGGTACACATGCTGAAACCGGGGCCGAAAGTAATACTTCAGATCCACAAATTCACCGTCCAGCCGGATGTCCACCCCACAGATCTCCCTGTCCGGATACTTTTCTCTGCCGTAAGCAATGTATGCGTCAATTTCCGGCTCGGACAGATCCCCGTTGATGACATGTACTTCAATCATGACCGTACCCTCCTTTTCTTGATGGTATTATTATAGCACATTGGACGAAAAGATGCAAGGTGTTTGTGTAAATTTTATAAATTCTTCATGATTTTCGTTGGTTTCTTGTGGATTCCTCCAGACAGCCCTGCTTCTCTTATCCGCAGAAGATCCGGATGGCTTCCCGGGCAAAGCTTGCGGTGCCCTTGCCCCCCGCCTTGTCAATGTTCCCGGTGAATGCGCCGCCTGCCCCGTACATCTCCCCCAGGGAGCCCAGGATCTCCCGTGTACAGGTATAGTAATGCTCCGAAATATACCCCTGCAAACGCTGTACCAGAGCCTGGGGGGCTTCGGCGCCCGGATCCTGATCCCGGCATGTCCCAAATTCCCGGAAAATATCCATCAATCCCTGTGCAAGTCCCTGCTCCGTTTCCTTGGAGCGACCCTTGCTTTTTTCGGAGAATTCCTGGTAAGCCGCCGTATCCTGCCACTGTTCCTTTGCCTGTTTTGCATAAGCATCCAGCTTCGCTGTGTCAAACGCTGTAAAATCCATATTCCTACCTCCAGTCGATTGTAATCCACGGGCGAAGGTGATCAAATGATCCAGGTGCTCCCGCTTCAGGGTCAGCAGCCGGATCTGCTGCTGCAATGCCAGCTCCCGGTCAAAATCCGGGCTTTGCAGGATCCTTCGGATCTCCTTCAGAGAGAACTCCAGTTCCCGGAACAGCAGAATTTGCTGCAAATGCTCCAGCGCCCCTTCGTCATACAACCGATAGCCGGCTTCGGAGTATGCGGTGGGGGGCAGCAGTCCGATCCTGTCGTAATATTGCAGGGTACGGATGCTGACACCGGTGCGCTGACTAACCTGGTGAACCGTCATCATAAAACCACCTCCATTGCTAGTATAAACTATAACGCTGCGTCAGAGTCAAGCCCTTTTTCAAATTTTTCGATATGCTTTGTGCCGTGCCGCCCTATGCCGCATCCGGAGTCGCTTCTGCCTGCCGCTTCGCCATGCGGCACCAGCTATAGAACCCGTACAGATCGTTCACCAGGAACATGACAAAGCACACCACCACTGACAGGTAGGATGGATCCTGCCGGGCGGCAAGAGTCCACAGCACGATCAGTACGGCATCATTTGCCCCATAAGCCAGAGCGAACCAGGGGCTGCGCCGGAAGGTCAGGTACACCGCCAGAAAGCTGGTGGTGACGGAGATCGTGCTGGGCAGCAGGTTGGCGGTGTGGAAATACCGGAGAATGAAGTAGAACAGCAGCGTCACCGCCCCGGTCAGCAGAAGCATGCAGAGCACCTCGTTCCGGGTGATCTGATTCACCTGCACCTGTGACCGATTCCCCTGGTAAGGATGCCGCAGCCAGGAGATCAGGGCGAACACCGCCATGGAGGCGCTCATGCCCAGGTAGGTAATCATTTCCCCGTAGTAGGCAAAGGAGTAGGAGATGGCGCCGTACAGCAGGCTGAACAGGATAATGAGCGCCTGCCCTGCCGGATTGCCCTTTGCGTTGAAGATCAGGGAGGTGACCCCGATCAGGGAGGCGGCAAGGGTCATCCAGCTTTCCCGGTCGAATGCCAGGAACGCCAGCAGAATGCCGCACACGGAGCCGCCCCACAGGAGCCACTCCCCCTTGGAGAAATACGCTGCGATGGATTGCTTCATAGACTTCCCTCCAAAAAAATAAGCACCCCGGCACATCTTCCAAGACCTAACGATGTGCGGGAATGCTGTACTACCCGGTGGCAGTTTGTATATGCTATCTTCACTGTGCTCATTATAACAGAAACCAACTGAAAAATCAAGGGCAACCCTACACAAAAATGATGCCCCGTCTCATTTCATTGATTGGTTCAAAAATGCCCGGATCGCCCGGATATAGTCCTCTGCTTTGACTACTGTTGACAGATGACTGCCTGAAACGTAAGAAATCTGCGGGTTATGCATCAATTTGATAAGATCCTCCTGCATCGTTCCCGAAAAGAAGTCCTGATCCGGCAGGATAAGAAGGATTTTCCCTGCAAGCGCCGCAAAATCCGCCTCAGTCACAGGCTTCTGGTTCATCAGGTCGGCAAGCAGTCCGGAGATATGCACATCCTTTTCCTGCTTGTAGTCCTTGAAGATCGTCTCAAACAAGTCCCGTGCATAGGCAATCTCCTCGGCACTTTCGTTGCGGATATGGCGCATGCCTGCCTTTATGAGCTTCGGCTTCAGCTTTTCATAATTACAGTGCTTCATGTACCAAAGCAACAGCGGCGCAATGCAGTATTTCTTTTTCAGGCTTTTCAGCGTGTTTGCATCCATGCCGCCGGTGGAAATGAGAATCAGTCCACCGGCTTCTCCCGGATACTTCTGCACATAAATCTGCGCCACCATGCCGCCATCGCTGGCACCGATAAAAACAGGAGCTTCAATGCCGAGTTTCTGAAAGAACCCATGCATTCCAGTCACAAGCGCCTGATTTGTGCGCAGCTCCTGGGGATAATCGAATAGAAGCACACGATAATCACCGGACAGCCCGTCCACATAGTCCATCCACATTTCCAGTGTATTCATCCCGCCGTTCAGAAACACAAGGGTTCTGTCGGTATCCCTTCCGCTCAGGATATAGCGGTACTGTGCACCGTCAACGGTTATATTTTCGCAGGGATGCGCCACTTCAAATTGTTTCAGTTTTTCTGAAAATAACATCATTCTTCACTCCATTTTTACACCCCAGATAGGGCGGCATCGTTTCCGACGGCAGCATCGGCTGTCGGGAACGCCCCTATGGTGATTGTCAGTCATTTTTCTTCTTATACCCACAGTCGCAGTACGGCCCGCCGGAGGCAAGCGTGTATTGGCGCACAAAATCCGTTACGCCCCCCGCCTCGCTCATGGTGTAGTCCAGATGACACAACGCAGGGGTGAGATCGTACAGTCCCAGCTTTTGCATCAGAACGCAAATGCCGCACTTTGTAAAGCGCCCTTCATAGCCGCTTCCGTCAGGGTATTCGTAAAATTCCATATTCCACGAATAGGGGTTGCGATCGGCGGCTTTCAGTTGGGCGGTTGCCTGCATGCCGGCAATATCCTTTTCAGTGAATTTGTTTTTTCCGCTTTTGCGGCAGAACCACCACACCGGCTTTGTCATCATCGCATTTGCATAATATACAGTCAGACGCTCCACATCCGGGCGCTCCGGCATGGAGAGGATAAACGCACCAATCATCGCAGCATTCACAAGATTCATCTGAAACCGGTCGCCCTGTTCAAATTCCGGCAAGCTATGAATGATCTCCCTGTATTTCGGCTTTGCCTGTTTCGTGATGGCTCTTGCCGTATCCGCATCATAGCCGAACACCTCCGTCAGCTGTTTCCGGAACGAGCCGGCAAACAGCGCCCACATTCCCATTGGCATTCCTGTGTATTTCATGTTTGCATCGTCTCCATATCCTAATTGATTTTCCGAAGCACGGCTACCGCACAGGGGATCCTGCCGTAACACATCGTGTAAGCAGCGTCAGGATATCCGGCTTCTTTAAAAAAGCGCTTGTAGGTGTCGATTGTAAACTCCCGCTTAAAATCTGCTCCGGCTTTGCCGATAGCGCCCGATACGCTGTTTGTGGTTCCTTTATTTGTCCGATTCATATAGGTAGGAATGATGATTCTGCCCCCCTGCCTACACACACGCTCCAGCTCGTGCAACGCCTGATCCGGCTCGTCAAGCAGGTGGATCACATTCGCTGCCACCACTGCATCAAAGCACGCATCCGGATAGGGGAGATGTAAAATATCCGTCTGCTCAAACCGCACATTACCGCGCGATCCGTATTTCTTTTTCGCCCGTTTCAGCATTTTTGCGGAAAAATCAGTGGCGATCAGGCTTTTACATTTCTTTGCAATTACGCCGGTCAAAAGCCCTGTACCGCAGGCACATTCCAGCACCTCATCAGACGGGCAGATCATGTTCCCCACCGCTTTACACAGCCTTTGATTGGCACTGCGGTTGATGATATTTGCAAAAACATCATACACCCATGCCACACGATCCCAGAACATTCCTTTCCTCCTTGTCATTTGCGAGAATATCAGCAGCCGGTAGGGCACCGGTCTTGCAGGATGCTGCCACACGTTCTTTCAGATGCACCATTTCTGCTGCCGGTTAGAATATGCTAACCGGCAGGCTTTTGAAAGGCTGCCCTGGGGCAGCACTCCGTTTTTTCAGTTCAATGTGGGTATCTTTAAGAACCGCAGCGTTTATCAGTCATATTATAGCACACCGGATGCAGTTTTGCAATAGGGTGCATGCGGAAGCCTGATTGTAAAGGAAAGCCGAAACCCCTGGAAACAAGGCTTTCGGCTTTTCTGGCGTTCCCGAGGTGATTCGAACACCCGACCTACCGCTTAGGAGGCGGTCGCTCTATCCGGCTGAGCTACGGAAACGTATGCAGCAACTATTCAGTTTTGAGCCTTCGCAGGATTCAAGTGAACTCCGCAGGCGGTCGCTCATCCAGAGGGATAGCGACAGGAAAAAGGCGACCGAAGCCGCCTTTTTAGCTTGGAAATCAGGATCCGCTGCCCCAGTACGGCTCCACGAAATCGGAAAGAATCGTTGCCCGGGTCAGATCGGAAATGGTGTTGTCGGATTTATCATCGGTGGGGTTGGGGTATGCGCCCAGATACCGGTCAGAATCCGTGCGGGCGCAAATCGCAGAACGCACAATGTAATTGTCCACATAAACCACCCAGCAGGTTTCTGTGCTGTCCCCGAAGGTGTTGGCGATCCGGCGCACAAAATTCGTGTATGCAGCCTGCCGATCTGCGGCAGAGATCAACTCCACAGAAGGATCCGACGGATCCGGCACGGCACCTATGGATCCAATCGCTGTGTCATTGACGCTGACGACCTGCCCCCGATCCGCACGGATCACAACCACACCGTCTCCGGTAGAGTTGAAGGAGTGGTCACTGACGGAACGCTCCCGGAACTGGAACTCCTGGGCGGCAGTCTGCGCCGCATTGAACAGAACCTTTGCATTGGAGTTGGTGGTTTTGATCCGGGAACGGGTATAATAAGCGTTCATAGACGGTATCAGAACCGCACTGAGCACGCCGATAATGCCGATTACGACCATCAATTCGATCAGAGTAAAGCCCTTGACCTTGTGCTGTTTCATGGAATTGATCCCTCCAGTTCATGCAGCAATGCTGCCATTTATCCACTTACATTGTACCATTTCATACACGGAAAGTCAATAGAAATTTCACAAAAAAACGGGTGCAGAGAGCCAAAGATTCCGCCGGATTCTTGGCGATTTTGACAAAAAGCATACGGGGGAAGCAAAGCGCATCGTTCAGAGCGTACAGAACGTATGTTCGTATTGTGGTGTATATCCGGAACATACGTTCCTGTTCCAGGCTGTCCGGTTTCCGAACAAACGTTCTTTATATGTAAGAACATACGTTCGTTACTGCAAGAACAAACGTTCGGTTCTCTTGCGAACATATGTTCGTTTTCAATAGAACGTTTGTTCGCCGCCGGGCAAACGAAAAGCCCCTCCCGAAGGGAGAGGCTTCGTAAGGAAGTCCTCTCCCTCGGCTTTTGTAATCGGCCGGAATGATTGGATTGTAGGTAAAATCAATCATATTGGAGGATTACAAAATGGACAAGTACATTTATAACGAGAAAAACGGGCTTTGGTATGAATTGCAAGGTGATTACTATCTGCCCTGCCTGAAACTGCCGGAGGAACCTGAGGTATACATCGGCATTTGGGGGCAACGGCACCGGCACTATCTCAAAAGCCACCACAAGGCACTATATACCTCTCTACTCACCAGCGGCAAGCTGAATGGTTACCTTGCTGACATTAACCAGCAGGCAGAGGAAATGTTCTCTCGGCTGGTAAAGCAGCTTTCCGAAAAAGAGGGCGTAACAGAAGCCCTCAAGGTGGAAAACCAAATGCTGTGGGTGCAGAGTATGAACAACATCCGCAGCAGAGCCACAGAAATCGTAAATCATTATATAATTTGCAACTAACCGAAAACGGCGGCAGGGAATAATCTCTGCCGCTATGTTTCATTTTTCTGTAGAATAATTAAATTGCTTGAAAACTTAACAAATGTGTACTATATTATTCTTATAAGAAAAATAGGAGAATCTATATGAACTATTACGATAATGCAAAAGAACTTTCGAACGCAAGTGTGGTTGATCTTTATGTGTTAGATGAACTGGCAGAAAAAATTGACTATCAAGATCCTATTACCCCTGTCGATATAATTAACCTTGCTCGTTTAGTTGAAAGTTTTGTACTGAGCAATGAAGTTGTTATAAGAGATCAAGAAGTTGTAATTCCAGACGCAGAGCTTTTTGATTTTGATTTTTCGTTTACAGAAAAATGGATTAAAGAGTTCTCTGATAATCATGTGATAAAGTTTGGGACCGAATGTGCTTCGAGCGTGTTGTCAAACGAATTTGTAATGTTTGATAAAAGAGCTAGTCGGATTGCGAGAGAATTAGATGATTGGATGCAGAAACCAAAACTCTATTTTGATGATGAGATACACAATATAATACCTGAATTCAACGATTTTGAAGATAGTACGTTAAGAGTAAGAGAACGAGAGATTGCTACTAACATATGGGATACAATGACATCGTTTTATGGTGTCCCTTTTTTGTGTGAGGATATAACCAAAACTTCTCATCATGCAAAAAAGGTAACTAATATTAGCTTTGATTTATATCAAAAAATAGAGGAGTATTACAGCGACTATTTTAAGGAGATTTCGAAATATTTGGGACCCACTTACATTCGGATCCCATTTTTGCTTAGTTTGGTTTTAAATGAGTGCAGTTCTTTGGATGATTTACCATCAGCCACAATGTATATTCGAGACAGATTTTCGGAATTTAATATGGAAACTACTGAACTAGAATATCAACTTAGAACGACTAAGACTATATATGAGCAGGCGAAAATCTTAAAAACTATAGAGGACTCATATAATAACATAGCTAGCAAATATAAAAGTAATAAAACACGTATACAAAGTAGGATTTTTGATGTTGTTCAATCTTTTGATTTGAAAGATATGGCCTCTACTATTATTAAAGATGTTCGAAAAATACATGTAGAAGAAAACGGATTGTTGCTTATCCCGGGTTATTATGATATTTGGAGAGCGGTAGAAGATATTGAGCAGGCATTCCCTCAATTAAAAAGAGTATTTGGGAAACAATTGTCCGATACGTTTTTTGATGATTTTTTAAAATCTCACGGGAAATAAAAATACTGTGAAACTATGAAGTGGGAAAACAATTATAGCCGGCTGCTCTGATGAATAACATCCGTAGCAGAGCCACAGAAATTATAGACAACGATATAATTTATGCCTAAGATGCAAAGGCGGCAGGGAGAAATCTCTGCCGCTAATTTTTCATTTTATTCAAATAAATAAAAGCGAAGGCACCTTCTTAATTCGAAAATAAATTAAACTTCCGTGAAATTAATTGTTGCATTTACGAATTTCTTGCGGTATAATATAAGAGTATAAATCTATCACTTATTTGAGAGGTGCACTATGGCTGTAAGTTGTAATAAATTGTGGAAACTTCTTATTGATAAAAATATGAAGAAAAAAGAACTTAGCGAGGCGGCGGGAATAAGCAATACGCTGATCGCAAAACTCGGCAAAAACGAGAATGTTACAGTCGAAGTGCTAGTTAAAATATGTGCTGCTCTTGATTGTAAGATAGAAGATATTATGGAATTGATCCCTGACGAGAAACAAGCAATATAAGGAAAGGGTATAAAAATGAAAACATTAAATGAGCCTACATATATTAGCTTGTTTAGTAGCGCCGGTATCGGCTGTTACGGATTCAAGTTAGAGGGGTTCGAGTGTATTGCTACTAACGAACTTATTACAAGAAGATTAGAAATTCAAAAATTCAATAAGAAGTGCAAATACGAGAGTGGATATATTTGCGGTGATATTACGGAAGAATCTACAAAAAATGCACTTTATGAACAAATCTCTCTTTGGAAGAAAAAAGAGGGACTTTCTCGTGTTGATGTTGTGGTTGCTACTCCTCCTTGTCAAGGTATGTCTGTAGCTAATCACAAAAAGAGTGAAACCGAGATTGTTCGTAACTCTTTGGTTATTGAATCCATTAAAATCATCAAGCAGATAAACCCTCGTTTCTTTATTTTTGAAAATGTACCTGCTTTTATGAAAACAATCTGCACAGATATTGATGGCGAACATAAGACTATTGCAGCTGCAATTGAAAACAATTTAGGACAGGCATATTCTTATACCTCCCGTGTGATTAATTTCAAAAACTTCGGTGCTTGCTCAAGTCGTCAGCGCACTGTTGTTATTGGTGTGTCTAAAGATTTTGCCGATGAAGTTTCTCCAATCGAATTATATCCAGATCTTCTTAAGGAACGTACATTAAGAGAAGTAATTGGCAATTTGAAGTCTTTGAAAGAATTCGGTGAAATCGACGAATGTGATATTTACCATTCTTTTAGAACTTACCCTGAACATATGAGGGCGTGGATCTCAGATATAAAGGAGGGACAATCTGCATTTGATAATGCCGATGATTCTAAAAAACCGCATCGTGTAGTTGATGGCAAAATAGTTATCAATCAACGCAAAAATGCAGATAAATACACTCGTCAATATTGGGATAAGGTTGGCCCGTGTATTCACACAAGAAACGATCAAATGGCAAGCCAAAACACAGTCCATCCTTGTGATGATAGAGTTTTCAGTATAAGAGAACTTATGCTAATGATGACTGTTCCCTATTCGTTCAAGTGGGTAGAAACCGATCTTGATGTTTTGAATAGTCTGTCTACTGAACAAAAGAGAGCATTTTTGAAGAAAGAGGAAATCAAGATTCGCCAATCTTTAGGCGAGGCGGTTCCTACGGTGATTTTCCAATCAATAGCAAAGAAGATTTCTGAGGCATTGAAGCATTCACCTCTTAACACTGCAACCATCAATAAAGTAGTATCCTCCAATAAATTATCTGAAGTTGATAATTTGAAGAACTTTATCGTTAACAATCCTATGAATTTATCAGCTGCCACATTGGGAAAAATTGCAGAAATGGCTAATACGAGCCGTACGGATAATGCGGCATTTTTTACAAGTAAAACCCTTATAACAGAAATGATGAAAGCATTACCGGATACTGATAAGGAAACCGTTCGTATTCTTGAACCGTCAGTTGGCGTTGGCAATTTTCTTCCTCTGATTATCAAAAAATTTGAGGGCAAAAGAATAATTCTTGATGTGGTAGATATTGACGTGCACAGTCTGGAATTTGCTGAATTGATATTAAAATATTATAAGGTTCCCGATACTTGCACAATCAATTATATCCACGATGATTTTCTGATTCATAATTTTGAAGAAAAGTATGATTACATAATTGGAAATCCGCCTTTCTTTAAAATGAAATCAAATAATAAACTGCTGAATATTTATCGTCGTAATGCAATCAACAAAGTAACAACCAACATTTGCTCATTCTTTTTAGACAAAGCGATTAATCTCGGTAATTATGTAGCTTTGGTTTTTCCGAAATTTTTGTTAAACACACCTGAGTTCGCTCAAACAAGAAATTATCTCTCGGAAAAGGCTGTTGAATGTATTATTGACTTTGGAGAAAAAGGATTCCCCGGCGTTCTCGTGGAGACCTTAGCAATCTTTATTAACAATCTTGTTTGCCCGTCTAACACACGGGTCGCATCCATTACACACGGCAAATATATGTCTCAATCCCAAAAGTATATCTTTGATAATAAGCTTCCTTATTGGATTATTTATCGTGATGCGCAATTTGATTCGGTTTGTAAAAAGCTTGATTTCAATGTTTTCAAGGTTTTTAGGGATAGACAAATCACAAACAGTCAGTTGTCCAGTTTGGGAGATATTCGCGTGTTGAAATCCCGTAATATAAGCGATGACGGTAAGGAAATCATTGATATAAGTGATTATGATTCCTATATTGATTACAATGCATTAAAAAAACTAGCAGTGTTCGAATATTTGGATCGAGATGATGTGTATTTGACACCGAATATGACATATAAGCCTCGTATGATGAAGAAACCTAAAAACTGCGTTGTAAATGGTTCATTAGCGATTCTAATTCCTAAAAAGGACATTGTTCTAACTGATAAACAAATGGAGTTTTTCTCTACTGAGGAATATCGGGAGTTTTATCAGATTGCAAGAAACTATCAAACAAGATCATTAAATGTTGACGCTTGTTCGGTTTTCTTCTACGGATTACTAAGAGATAAAAACAAAAAATCGCCTATAATCGAAAAGTTTAATGAGCAGGACAACTCTGCACAGTTAACTATTTTCGAGTATATGAAATGAGGGTAAGATATGTTGACACAACAAGCAGCTATCGATTTTTGTAATCAATATGACTATGACATAAGAAAGTCGGGCAACGGCAGATGGATTGATCAAAAGTGTGCGGCTGATGTTGTAACTGTTATTGCGGACTGCGTATATAACTATGCATTAGAAGATGATGACGGCATATTTACAACAGCCGATATATGGCATTATAAATATGCGGTGGAAAATGTTGAAGCGATTTTCAAAAAGCCTAGCGTTGAAAATGAGGCTGCAAGAAGCGAATACGATAAGTTCTTTCAACAACCAATGGAAATGCTTGCAAATGCTCGTGTGCTTACAAAGACCAAGCAAGGCAATAGAAATTTCTATCAGATAAATAATTTTGAGGTGCTGGAGTATATTGCACTTCGTGAGCGAAACGCTCTGTTCTTCCTTAAGACCTATATTGAAAAAGTCCTAGCGGATAGTGGAATATATCCCGTTTTTGAAGAGTTTTTCAGATTGCAAACGAAAGAATCTTATGAAACAGTCAAACGCACGTTTTCAACATTTATAATCAACAACACGAACATCAATGGCGTTGTTGAATGTAATCGTATTTTTATCAAAGTGCTAAATCCGTTAGCCTACTTCATGAACTCTTGCGGTACAGAAAGAGGCAGATTATCCGAGCAAAATATCACGTATGATATGCTTATGTATAATCGAAATAATTTCAGAGATGTGTATGCTGATAAGCCTAAAGGAGTCACGAGAAAAGAATATGCGGTCGCACACCCCGTTGAAGTGAACGAAGCTTATTACCACTATCAGTCTGCTAAGGCGAAAAGATTTTTGCGTCTGTTCAATGATCAAAATCGTGGCGGACAAACTGAGTATCTTGAGACATCACATATGACAGATAGAGCAATTCATATGCATCATATTTTCCCCGAAGCTATCTATCCTGAGATCTGCTACTATTTGGAAAATATAATTGCTCTTACGCCTACACAGCATCTTAATTATGCACATCCCAATGGACATACACAAGAAATTGACGAGCAGTATCAGCATTTACTGTTGCTCTCTAAAGCAGATAGAATTCACGAGAATTTAACTGACGCTGCTGTAGAGAAAATCTATGAGTTTTCTAACTTCTTGTTTGTGCTCAACGTCGGCTTTGACAACGACGATGTGTTAGATATTGCTGATATGGATTTCTGTGCGGTTATCAACGCAATCAATGTGCATTATGCAGCTTAATTAGAGGAGGAAGTTATGGTACAGTTAGATTATCAAACACTTAACCCTCGTTGGGGATTAAGCGGAATAGTATTTTCAAGTTGGCAAAGCTACTCTTTTGTTCTTGGCTATCTTTCAAATGCCGCCCACAACTTTGAGCTTAATAGTGGTTTCCCGTCAGCTGATATATCTATGAGAATTGAGCGAAATGATAAGCAAGGAGCTTGGAATAAAGAAGGACGTATTCATTTTTACGGAGAAATATCAAGGTTAGAAAATGTTTTGAAAGATTTATATGACCATAGCAGCAGGGGCGTCGGACGGGTTACAAAAAGAATAGATTCTAACGGTTATATTCTTTCATTGATTAATGACTATGGCTTTAAGTTGCGCCCAAGGACAGGATACACAACTGCTGATGTATTTCCGCCAAATGATAACTCTATAGCAAGATTATTAGAACAATATTTATTAGATATGAATTTGCCTGATAATGTTATCGATGAATGTTTAAATTATTTTGGTGATGGTTTTAACTTTTAATTATTTTGTGGTGCATATCTAAAAAACAAAAAAGGAGAGGCTTATGAAAATATTTGAACGAGGTTCCGAATGGCGAAGATGGGATTTGCACCTACATACTGCAAGTTCCTACGATTACGAATATAAAGCCGAAGATTGTGATGAGATTTTATCTCAAAAATTGAAAGAAAATAATATTGCAGCCGTTGCAATAACAGATCATTTTGTGATTGATAAAAATAGAATAAATCATCTAAGAGAATTGGCGCCGGATATAGTGTTTTTCCCTGGTGTTGAATTGCGCACTGATAAAGGGGATACAAATATTCACGTTATCTTGATTTTCTCGGATCAATCAAATCTTGATGAACTAGTTGAGGATTTTAATGTGTTCAAACGAGAGGCGAAGGAAAATGGTAACGACGAGAAAATATACTGGGATTATATTTCTCAAATTTTGCCTTTTGCTCAAAAACACAATGCTTTAATTTCTATTCATGCAGGCAGGAAAGCTAATGGTGTTGATGAAAAAATCTCCAATTCTTTACCACATAATCAGGCTGTAAAATCAGAATATGCTACAACCATATCTATCTTTGAAATGGGCCAAGTTAGAGATATAAATCAATATAACGAAAAAGTTATTCCTAACATAGGAGCAAAACCGATGGTTATTTGCTCTGATAATCACGATGCACGTAACTATAATCCAACAAATAAGTTATGGATTAAAGCAGACGTTACATTCAACGGATTGAAGCAGATTATATATGAACCCGAAGAACGTGTATGTGTTTCTGATACGAAGCCCGAATGTAAACCTGACTATTATGTAATTGATAAAGTTATCTTGAATGACGATGAGTTTTCAAGTGAACCTATTTATTTTAATGACAAATTAACATGTATTATTGGCGGAAAATCTACAGGAAAGTCAATTCTGCTCCACAATATGGCTAAGGCTATTGATGAGACACAAGTGCAAGAGAAAGAGTCCATAGTTAACACTTCAACAAAAGAATTAAGCAACACAACTGTTTGTTGGACTGATGGCCAAAATGAGGGCGGTAGACATATAATATACATTCCACAATCGTACTTGAACTGCTTGAGCGATAAGCAAGAGGTTACGACAGAAATAGATAATATGATTCAAAGTGTCATATTAAATAACGAAGACGCAAAGTTTGCGTACGAAAAGATGCTAACGTCTATAAAAGAAAAACGTTCTGAATTAAATATTAAAATTCTTAATTTGTTGGACATTCACAAAGAAACAGTTGAGATAGATGACGAAAAAAAGGAGCTTGGAGATAGAAGCGGAATAGAGCGAGAAATTAAAAAACTTCAAGAACAGAAAGATGCAATTTCCAAAGACTTGGAGATTTCTGATGATGATATCACAAAATATGAAACTGCATTAACTGAAAGTTCCAACAAATCGAAATTATTAGCTAAGGTAAATCAAGAGATATTGTCACTTGGAGCTGTAACAACAATTGTTGTCCCTGTTACTGTTGGATTTGAAGATTTTTCTGACGAGACTTTAATAAAAATCGATGAGATCAAAAGTCAAATAATCGAAGAAGCTGATAAAATTTGGATTTCCAAGCGAGAAAGCCTTGTAAATGAATTGGTCAATAAACAACAGCAACTGCACGAGGAAAAAGAAAGATACGATGCAGTTGTCAAAGAATTACAACCCAAAATCCAAGGCAATAAAGCAATTGCGGAATTTTCTTCAAAAATACTAGCGGAAAAGGATAAACTTGCAACGTTTAACGCTTTGGATGAAAAACTAAAAACAAAAAAATCCGAAGAGCAAGCAATTATAACTGAAATATATTCAATACCCTTTCAAATTAAAGAACTGCGTAATGAATATGCGAATGTTATAAATAGCGAAGCAGCTTTTAAGGGGCACGAAATAGAGTTCAAAGTTGAAGTCCCTTTTAGAAAAGAGGAGTTCTTAAAAACGCTTGAAACAGACTTCGTAATTAGAAGTGTAAAGTTTAAAAATACAATAAAGATGGATTCTTTTGCCGAAGAAGATTACACTGCAGAAAAGCTTAAAGAGATTATTAAAAAATTGTTATCGGGTGTGCTCGAAATTAAAGTTGGGCATAACATTGAATCAATATTAAGAGATATCAATGATGATTGGTACAACATTAAATACAAAGTTGTTATGGATAATGATAACATTGATGTAATGTCTCCTGGTAAGAAAGCATTAGTATTACTAAAACTTTTAATCGATTTGGCCGAAAGTAAGTGTCCAATATTGATAGATCAGCCTGAAGACGATCTTGATAATAGATCTGTATTTGATGAACTGATTCCTTTTATACGCCGCAAGAAGAAAGAGCGTCAGATTATCGTTGTAACGCATAATGCTAATGTGGTTCTTGGTGCAGATGCAGAAGAAATAATAATAGCAAATCAAACTGGTAGCAAATCTGAAAACAAAGAGAAACGATTTGAATACCGTTCGGGAGCCATCGAAAACGATAATCCTGTTTTTGATACGGACGGAAATATTGAAGTTGGAATACTGAATTCTAAGGGTATCCAACAACACATTTGTGATATTCTAGAAGGTGGAGAAATCGCATTTGAAAAGAGAAAGAATAAATATAGAATTTAGTTAGTAAAGGAGGTAATTCCTAGTGCAAGAAATAAAATGCCCGAAATGCGGAGAAGTGTTTCAGGTTGATGAGTCCGGTTATGCTGCTATTGTTAAACAAGTCCGTGATAAAGAGTTTGAGAAAGAAATATTGGAACGACAAAGTGTTTATCAAACAGAAAAAGACTCTGCAGTTAAAATTGCAGTAACCAAGATTGAATCAGAAAAGGATAAAGAAATATCCGAGTTGCTAGCAACGCTTAAAACGGAGAAAGCTGAAAAGCAATTAGAAATTGATAAAATCACCTCTGTTAAAGATAAGCAATTAGCAGAAAAGGAATTAGAGATTTCTAGGTTAAAGGGCGAACTAGAACTTAATAAAACGAGTACGGATTTGGCGGTTAAAAATGCGGTGCAACAAAAAGAAACAACTATCCTCGAACTGGAAAGTCAAATCAAACTTAAGAATAACGAGTGGGAGTTAAAAGAAAAGTCGCTTTGTGAAAAACACGCAGATGAAATTAAACGTCGTGATGATGAAATTGCGTACTATAAAGATTTCAAGGCTCGACAATCCACAAAGATGATCGGCGAAAGTTTGGAACAACATTGTGAAACCGAATTTAACAAATTAAGAGCAACTGCGTTTCAGAATGCCTATTTTGAAAAAGACAACGATATAAAGACTGGCAGCAAAGGCGATTTCATTTATAGAGAATACTCAAATGACGGTGTGGAATTCATTTCAATTATGTTTGAAATGAAGAATGAAATGGATACCACAGCAACAAAGCATAAGAACGAAGATTTTTTCAAAGAGTTAGATAAAGATAGGAAAGAGAAAAACTGCGAGTATGCGGTTTTGGTTACTATGCTTGAAGCAGATAATGAGTATTATAATTCGGGAATCGTAGATGTTTCTTATAAATACCCTAAAATGTATGTTGTAAGACCTCAATTCTTTATTCCCATCATTACTGTTTTACGAAATGCTGCGTTGAATTCTTTGCAATATAGGCATGAGCTTGAACTGGTTCGTAATCAAAATATTGATATCACTCATTTTGAAGAGGATATAAATGACTTCAAGGATAAGTTTTCTAGAAACTTCAGATTAGCTAGCGAAAAATTTCAGAAAGCTATTGATGAAATCGATAAAACTATTGATCATCTTCAAAAAACAAAAGAAGCTTTGCTTTCTTCTGAAAACAATTTAAGATTAGCAAACAATAAAGCCGAGGATCTTACAATTAAGAGATTGACCAAAGGTAATCCAACAATGGCGGCTAAATTTGCTGAACTAGAAAGTAAGAGATAAACGCACTAATACACTCGAGTTTTGATAATATGCTCGGGTGTATTTTTATGCTTCATCAAAAAGTGTTCGTGTTGCGACCAAAAACCACTTGACAAACGAATGTTCTATCGTGTATACTAAAATACACTCTTAGAGGGACTACAACTGAATATGATGTCTTCGTAGAGGCATAGTCTGGCAACTGCCCACTATACCGACGGCAATCTCTTTTGAGGATGCCGTGACTCGCCACCGTGAATTTTTTGTACTGTTTAAGGTGGAGTTGAGTCATCAGAAACAGTATGGTCTTTTGAATTAATTCAAAGCCGTTACATATGAGCATCTGATTTGAAGCGAGAACTAAACGCTCCCGCCGATTATTAGTGTTGATATGTAACGGCTTTTTGCTTTTTTCGGACTACTTAATCAAATTACAAATGTGACATATAACCCTCAGTTGCACTTTGACAATTGAATGACCGTCTGAATGGGATACTACGCCAAGACTTCTCGTATGGAAACGAGCGAGAAAACGCCGCTGAAAAGCAGGGGCAGGAACGACATTCAGAGAGAACGGCAAAAGGAAGAACTATACCTGTCCACGGGAATAGCGAGCATCGGATTGTGACCCCACAATCCAAATCCGCAGCCTTACGGTCTGCGGACTTCACTCAGGGGCACGCCCCTGAATACCCCAATTTTACGAAGGAGATGATCTAAATGAAAGAAGAAAAAGTGCGTATCAAGGCACGCCTGACCGAAGAAGAAAAAGAGAAATTAGAGCGAAACAGCGCTCTATGCGGACTGACCCAAAGCGAATATGTCCGTCAGCTTTGCCGGGATGTTCACCCGAAGCCAAAACCGCCGGATGTATTTTGGGAGCTGATGGAGGAGCTATATAAGGCCCATTCCGATTTGAAAGAGTGTGCCAAATATGAGCCGTCCGCCCTTGAACTCTGCGCCGAAATTGAACAGTTGGTGCTGGACTTGCAGGAGGTGATCTGATGGCAACGACTTCTCTTTGGCACATCGAAGGCCGCTTGAAGGACCTTATCGACTATGTGGAGAACCCGGAAAAGACGGCATCGAAAATGCCGGAGCTGCAAGACCTCTATAATGTGTTTTCCTATGTCCAGCGCCCGGAGGCCACGCAGGAGGGTGAGTATGTCACCGCCATCAATTGTCTGAAAAAAACGGCGCTGCGGCAGATGATCCTCACCAAGAAGCGTTACGGTAAGACAGACGGCTATATCGCTTGGCATGGGTATCAGAGCTTCAAGCCGGAGGAGGTCACACCGCAGCTTGCCCACGAGATTGGCGTAAAGCTGGCAAAGGAGATGTGGGGCGACCGCTTTGAGATCATCGTCACCACCCACCTCGACAAGGAGCATATCCACTGCCATTTCTGCTTTAACTCTGTGTCCTTTCGGGATGGCGGCAAGTATAACTATTCCAAAACAGAGCAACTGCGTTTGCGAGAAGCCTCAGACCGCCTTTGCCGGGAATACGGGCTGTCTGTCATTGAGAAGCCACACAAAGCCCCCTCCCGTCCTGTTTGGCTGGATGAGAAAAGCGGCAAGCCCACCCGCTACAATGTCTACCGTGCCGATGTGCGAGAGGCAATGGAGTTCAGCAGAACCCCCTACTATATGGAGGACTATCTGCGGCGCAAAGGGTATGTGACCGACTTCACGGGCAAGCACTGGAAACTCCGCCTGCCCCAATATGAGCACTTTACAAGGCTGGACACGCTGGATGAAAGGTGGACGCCGGAGAACATACGCCGCTCTATGGGCAGGTATGCCACCTTCGGCAACCGCAGGGCATATATCAGCTACCCGCCCCAAATGCCGCAGGAGCTTTCGGATTGGTTCCGCCCGTTCCATAAGACCAGCCACATCTACAAGCTGTATCTGCACTACTGCTATCTGCTTGGGTACTTACCGAAGCATACCGACTACAAGCCCACCAGCCCGTATCTGAAGGAGGACTTGCGGAAGCTGGACGAGCTGTCCCAGCAGGTGCGGTATATGAGTAAATACGGCATTGAAACCTTTGACGATCTGTACGCAGACCGGGAGAAAATCCAGCGGGATATGGACACCCTCATTGCCCGCCGCACCAAGCTGCAAAACAGGATACGCCGTGCTACACCTGCCGAAAAGGAAACACTGCGGCAGGAAAAGGCGGGTGTAACAGAGCAGATCACCACCCTGCGAAAGCAGCTAAAGCTGAATAAGGCCATTGAGGTGCGTTCCGCCAAAATGCAGGAAAAGACGGATCTGCTCTATGCCAATGAATACCGTGCCAAGGAAGCCCAACAGCAAAAGAAATCACAGAGAAGGGAGCGTGACGCACGATGAGTGCCGATAACGAAATCTATACACAGCTTGACCGCATTACAGACCACCTTGCGACAATGACCAAGCAGGAGCGCATTGCGTGGTTTCGGCGGAGCACCTATGTGCAGCCGCTGAATTTCATCAAAGAAATTGACGGTACGGTATATGCCGTAAGAGCCTTTTTCAAAGAGGACGCAAGAGAAAATATCACCGACAAAGTACAGCGTATCATTTTGAACGATACAAAAAACAGAAAACAGATTTGAAATCATCACATTAAAGCATTGAAGTTTACAGCCGGGTATGGTAGAATGGGCTCACCTACAAATTCGATCATATCCGGCTGTGGAAAGGAGAACTATGACAAAACAACCGGATAAAATCACAGCCCTATACTGCCGCCTGTCCCGTGACGATGAGCAGGACGGCCTGTCAGGGTCTATCAAGAATCAGCAGACCATCCTCGAAAAGTACGCACAGGAAAACGGCTTCCGGAATACCCGTGTGTTCATTGACGATGGCTGGTCAGGTACGAACTTCGCAAGACCGGCGTTCACGGAGATTATGGAGCTGGCGGAAAAGGGCCTTATCGGCACCCTGATCGTCAAGGATCACTCCCGCTTGGGGCGTAACCGCCTCATCGTGGGACAGCTTCTGGAAGAGGGCTTCGACAGCCTCGGCGTCCGCTACATCGCCATTATGGACAACATCGACACCGCCAAGGGCATCAGTGACCTTGTCCCGATGCAGGACTTATTCAACGAGTGGCACGCTAAGAACACCAGCCAGAAGGTACGCAATGTGTTCAAGAGTAAGGGAATGTCCGGCGCACCGCTGACCACCAATCCGCCCTACGGGTATCTGAAAGACCCGGAGAGCAAGAACGGCTGGATCATTGATGAAGCTGCGGCAAAGACCGTGCGGCAGATCTTCTCTTGGTGCGTGGACGGCCTCGGCCCTACGCAGATCGCCAAACGGCTGAAAGCTGGCAAGATACCGACGCCTACGGAGCATTGGGGCAATATCGGCCGGAATTGCAGCAAGCCGCCTGCTGTGCCCTACAACTGGTGTTCTGCCACTGTGGCGGACATCCTCGGCAAACAGGAATACTGCGGCGATACGGTGAACTTCCGCAGCACCACCAAGTCCTTCAAGAACAAGAAGAAAATCGAGCGTCCGTCGGAGGAATGGCAAATCTTCAAGGACACGCATCCCGCCATCATCGACCGGGAAACCTTCGCCTTGGTGCAGGAGCTTCGCAAGCACCGCCGCAGGCCCACGAAAAGCGGCATCGTCAGTCCCTTTTCGGGTTTGCTGTACTGCGCCGATTGTGGAGAGAAGCTGTATTACAGTGTCACCAACAACTACAAGCGAGAGCAGGCGTATTTCTTCTGCTCCTCCTATCGCAAGAACTCCGAAGTCTGCTCTGCCCACTATATCCGTGAAAAGGTAGTGGAGCAGATCGTCTTGGAGAGTATGCAGCGCATCCTCTTGAATGTGCAGGCTTTTGAGAAGGAGTTCGCCCGCAAGCAGATGGACTGCTACACGGAGGACAAGAAGAAGCTGCTTGCCGCCAAGCGCCAGGAGCTGGGCAAAGCGAAGAAACGCATTGCGGAGATTGACGCCCTAATTCAAAAAATCTACGAGGACAACGCCAGCGGAAAGCTATCTGACGAGCGCTACGCCACACTATCTCTGTCTTACGAGGAGGAGCAAAAAACGCTGAAGGCCGCTGTCCCGGAGCTGCAGGCGTATCTGGAAGCCGAAACGGATAAGACCGAGAGCTTGCAGCGGTTCATCCAGAAGGTGAAGCAAATCACGGAGCTGAAAGCGCTGACGCCGGAGCTGATCCACGAGTTCGTGGATAAAATCGTGGTGTATGCACCCAGATACCTTGACGGCAAGCGAGTACAGCTTCTGGACATCTATTACAGCGGCGTCGGCATTCTCCACGAGCTGATCCCGGAGGAGATGGAAGAAGCCTTCCAGCACCACCTCGCTGAGCGTAGCAAAGAGAAAACGGCGTAACCACAAGGGTTACACCGTTTCCAAGAATTTATTAAATTGAGATACAAGAGCCGCCCCGGGGCACCTTCCTTACGGAGGGTGCCCCAAGGAGGGGCGATTTCATTCAATTTGATGTAATCACAGAGTGATTATGCACCAGCCTGTGCCAGAGTGGGCTGCTGCTTGCACTGTGTGGAAACGCCAGTGGAACCAGCACCAGGAGTATCAACGGTGGTAGGATTCGGGTAAGAACCCCAGTAAGCACCGTTCTGAATGGTAACTGCTGTGCAGGTACCGTTTGCGATGCAGTAGTGGTAAGCAGTCAGTTTGGTGTAGTCAGCAAAGTAGTTGCCAACCTTGGTTGCCAGGTCACCGGTCAGTGAAGCGCCGTCAGCAGCGTCAAATGTAGAAGTGTCCTGACCCTCGGAGTCCAGATCTACCAGTGCAGAGTTGATTGCATTGTAGAAGGACTTTGCGTTAGCGTTTGCGGAAGAGCAGCGGGACTTGGTTACATAGCCCAGCATGGTGGGAACCAGGATTGCTGCCAGTACGCCGATGATTGCAATTACGACGATCAATTCGATCAGTGTAAAGCCTTTTGCCTTTGTTGTTTTCATAAGAAAAACCTCCTCAATAAGATCAATTTTTGAACCGCTCTTAACGGTCCCCTCGTTGCAGAGTGCAGAGTGTGCAGCCGACGTCTTTGCTGTACCCCTTTTCTCTATGGTCTTAGTATATCATGTTTCAAAAAGGATGTCAATAGATTTCAGTATTTTAGACGAAGTGTTAATAAAGTTTGACACAATCGGCTTTTGGATGCTTTTTTTAAGTACCATTTTTGCCGTTTTGCACAATGCTCTAAGCGAATTTGCACAAATTGCGCACTAATTATACCGAAATTTGCCGTTGACAGTCCGTAAAATATGAACTCGGTGTTACATTGCGTTAAAATAACGGTAGAACTCTGCCTTATCCTGACAACGCTCCAGTGCGTCCGCCTCGTAGACGATGCCCTGCTTTGCCATGCGTGCCAGCTCCTGGTCCAGACACATCATGCCGTTCTGCTTACCGGTCTGGATGGCAGACTGGATCAGATGCACCTTATTGTCACGGATCATAGCGGCGCAGGCGTCGGTTACGTTCAGGATCTCCATGGCGGCGATTCTGCCGCTGCCGTCCCTCTTGGGCAGCAGGGTCTGGGAGATAACGCCCACCAGGGTGTTTGCAAGCTGGGTACGGATCTGTACCTGCTGATGCTCCGGGTACACGTCGATGATACGGTTGATGGTATCCGGCGCAGAGGTAGTATGCAGGGTGGAGAGCACAAGGTGACCGGTTTCGGCGGCGGTTACGGCAGCGGAAACGGTTTCAAAGTCACGCATTTCTCCCACGAGGATTACGTCCGGGTCCTCACGGAGGGCGGCACGGAGGGCGCTTGCGAAGTCGGGCACGTCCATGCCCACCTCTCTCTGGTTCACCATGCAGCGCTTATGCTCGTGTACATACTCGATGGGGTCCTCGATGGTGATAACATGGGCGCTGCGGCTCACGTTGATGTAGTCGATCATACCTGCCAGGGTGGTGGACTTACCGGAACCGGTAGGGCCGGTTACCAGCACAAGCCCTCTGGGGCGCATTGCAAACTCGCCCAGGATGGGGGGCAGGAACAGATCCTCCAGGGTGGGGATGTCGTTGCGCAGCAGACGGATGGCGATGGCGGTAAAGCCACGCTGGAAGAACACGTTGACACGGTGCCGGTAGCCGCTTCTTGTGGTAAAGGAAAAGTCCGTGTCCTTATGCTGTGCGATGCTCCGGCGCTGCTGCTCGTTGGTCATCTGCTCCACGATTTCCAGAATACCTTCTTCGTTCATCTCCTCGTAGCCGCTCATTTTCCGCAGCTGACCATTCAGACGAACGACAGGGTTAATGCCGTTGGTGAAATGCAAGTCGGAGCAGCCCAGCACACGCACTTCGTCCAGGATTTTGTTGATGAGAATTGCCATAGTGTTGTCCTCCTGTCTTTATACTGCATAGGTTACACGAACCAGCTCGTCGATGGACGTTACGCCCTGCTGTACAAGCTCGGATACGTTCTCACGCAGCAACTTTGTACCGTTCTTCTTTGCGCAGATTTCCAGTTCCTCCTTGCTGGCATTGTCCGCAATGAGGGTGGAAATGCCGGCAGAGCAGTGGATGATCTCGTGAATTGCGGTTCTGCCCTTGTAGCCGGTATTGTTGCACTCCGGGCAGCCCCGAGATTCGTAGATGGGCACGGAATGATCCAGCTTCATCAGCTTGTTCTCATCCGGCGTGGACATCCGAGCAGTCTTGCACTTGGGGCACAGCACCTTAACCAGACGCTGTGCGATAACGCCGATCAGAGAGGATGCTACCATGTAGGGCGGAATTCCCATATCTACCAGACGGACGATGGTGGACGCTGCGTCGTTGGTATGCAGGGTGGAAAGCACCAAGTGACCTGTGATAGCGGCACGGATACCGATTTCTGCGGTTTCCGAGTCACGCATCTCACCGATCATAACGATATCCGGGTCCTGACGGAGGATGGAACGGAGGGCAGCGGCAAAGGTCATGCCCGCCTTGGTGTTTACCTGAACCTGGTTGATGCCGTCGATCTGCTTCTCCACCGGGTCCTCAACGGTGATGACGTTTACGTTGGGCTTTGCAAGCTCACCCAGGGCGGCATACAGGGTAGTGGTCTTACCGGAACCGGTAGGCCCTGTTACCAGCATAACCCCGTGGGGACACTTGATCATGCTCTCGAACATGCGGTAGTTGTAGTCGGACATACCCAGATCGGTGATCTTCCGCAGGGCAATCTGACCGGTGGAAAGAATACGGATAACGATCTTCTCGCCGTTTACGGTCGGCAGGGAAGATACACGGACGTCCAGGGTGGTGCCGTCTACGACCTGTGTGAAACGACCGTCCTGGGGCACACGCTTCTCGGCGATGTTCATGCCGGATATCAGCTTCAGACGGGTGGTCAGGGAGTTATGTACCTGATTTGCAACGTTCATCAGCTCTACCAGATCTCCGTTAACACGGATCCGGATCCGGGTGTAGGTCTTGAAGGGCTCGATATGGATATCCGTTGCATCCGCACGGAAGGAGTTTTCTACGATGGTGGTAGCCAGCTTTACGATGGGGGCGCTGTCTACACGATCCTTGGAGCCGTCATCGTCCTCATCCTCTACTGGATTCAGAGCGCTTACGCCCTCCAGCACGCTGTCCACGTTCTGCATGGAGTAGTGCTTACCGATCATTTTCTTGATGGCAGTCTTGGTTGCCAGCACCGGAACTGTATCCATACCGGTGGAAACCTTGATATCCTCCAGAATGTTGAAGTTGATGGGATCGTCCGTGGCAACGGTCAGACGGCGACCCTGAATGTTGATGGCGATGACTGTATGCTTCAGCGCCAGCGCCTCCGGCACCTTCCGAACGGCTTCCTCGTCGATGTCCACGGTGGACAGATCCACATACGCCACCTTCAGCTTGCCGGCAAGTGCCTGTGTAAACTTTGTTTCAGAAAGGAAGCCCAGTTCCACGATCACGTCGCCGAACCGCTTGGTGCCCTGCGCTTCTCTCTGTGCCTCCAGTACCTTCTCAAGCTGTTCCTGTGTAATCAGTCCCTGCTCAACCAGGTAATCGCCGATACGGATATTTCTCATTACCCAAACCTCCAATATATATTTGTTTTCTCGGGCAATGCCGTTCTTGCGGCACACCCTTGTATTTACTCTGAATTTATGCTAGAATAACAGTAATGCGTCCGGAGGGACATCATCATCATCAAGGAGGAATCATCATGTTACCCATACTCTCCCGCACCATTGGCGGCGAATTCATGGACTGGCAATTTTACCTGCTGTTTTTCCCCATTGTCTTTCTTTACGGCATCTGCATCGGCAGCTTTCTGAATGTGCTGATCTACCGGCTGCCCAACAACGAATCCCTCATCAAGCGGTCATCCCACTGTATGACCTGTCAGGCGAAGATCCGGAAACGGGATCTGATCCCGGTGTTCAGCTGGCTGTTTCTGCGGGGCAAATGCCACAACTGCGGCGCCAGAATCTCTCCCCAGTACCCCATTGTAGAGGCACTCAACGGCATCCTATATATAGTAGCCCTGCTGGTACTGGATCTGAACGCCAACGGCATCATCTGCTGTCTGTTCTTCTCCCTGCTGATCGTGGTAGGATTCATGGACTGGAACACCCTGGAGATCGACCTGCGGATCCTGCTGTGCATTGCGCTGCTGGCGATCCCTTCGGCGCTTCTGACGGATACCCTCACCATCCCCCAGCGGCTCATTGGCGCTGTCTGCGTCAGCGTGCCCTTTTTCCTGATCGGGGAGATCAGCGGTGCGGTCATCAAGCGACGCACCGGGGAGAAAGTCCGGGGCATCGAGCTGGGAGATACCCTGCTGATGGCTGCCAGCGGACTTCTGGTTGGCCCCAAGGTGACTGCGGTGGCTGCACTGATCGGCATTTTTCTTGCTGCGGTCTGCGGCCTTGCTTATAAGAAGATCACCGGTGAATCGAAATTCGCCTTTGGCCCCTTCCTTTCCATCGGTCTTGTGATTGGCACCCTGTTCGGCAATCAGATTGTTGCCTGGTACATCAATCATATGATCCTTGAGTAATTTCGCACAAAGGCGGCAGTCGGAGCAATCGTTCCGACTGCCGCTTATTTTTTACCGTTGATGCTCAAATGCGTAGATAATAAAGATATGCTCCTTGCTGCCGGTGCGCTTGCAGGTGAATACATCTGTGCCCCGGGTTCTGACGGTTACGTTACCATCATCATCAAAGGCATAGTAGTTGGTGCCTGCATTGCTGGCTACGTTGACCAGACCCATGGCTGCATTGGTCTCCGTTGCGGTCTCGGAGAAGGTACGCACGCCACCGGACTTGGCAACATCCCGGTAGTTGGTAATCCGCATGGTGAAGTTCGCCATGGAAACGGTGTCTGCGTCGGTCAGACCCAGCTGCACGTCAATGGCGGTGTCGCGGAAATAGGTCTCATTGATGGCAAGACCGCTGGAAGTCAGGGTCTTGGGGTATACGCCCCCTGCCTCATGGCTGTTGACGGAGTAGATCCGCTGTGTGATCCGCCCTCTGCCTCTGTTTGCGTCAATGCCGCCCACAGAGGTGTCGGTGATCTCCGTGCCGGACGTGCTGTAGATGGTGTTGTCGATCTCCATGACATACACGTCATAGTTCAGGTACTGGGCAGTTACCGGCCGTGCCTTCTTGTCAACCACGCCGCATGCGCTGTCCAGATACCGCTTCATAAATTCGTCAATGGCCTGTTCCTCGGTGATGGCAATATCTCCGCCGGAACTGGGATCATACTGCATATAGCTGCCTTCGTACACGTTGATGAAGTCCGCATAGCGAATGCTTCCCTCAATGTAACGTTTTACGTTGTCAACCGTAGCGGCACTGGTTTCATAGTTGCTGGTGCGCTGAAATATCTTGGAAACCGGATCCATCAACTGCATGGCACCGAACATGATCATAGAGAAGATCGCCATTACGACAACCAGCTCAACCAGGGTAAAGCCCTTCAACTGTTTCTGCTTCATGGATTCCACCTCCTGCTTGCTGCGGCTCTGCGTCATGGTGTTTCGCCCTCACCCTCTGTGGGAGTTTCGATCTCCTCCTCAAATTTCAGCGGTCCGCCATTTCTGTCGGTACCATAGGTTTCTGTGTCCACATCCACGAAGTGGAGATCCGCATCCATGGATGTATCCGGATCGGAGGAATCTGCTGTGTTGTAGGTATCCACCAGAATGGAAACCGGAGAGAAGGTGCCCTCCACCTCCAGTACCACACGGGTAAAGTTCTTGGCCGCTCCGGCAGGCACATTCACGCTGAAGCCCTCCTGGGTGGCGGAGGACACATTCTGTGTCTCCGCCTTGGGGGACTGGGCAGACACCTTCCTGTTCAGATGGGTGGTTTCCTGCAGGGTGCGGTTCACGACGATGCCGGTTTCAACCATAACGGCAGCAGCAATGCTGAATACACACAGGGCAATGATACACTCGATCAGGGTCATGCCCTTTGCGGTTTTCTTCGGTTTTTTTCGCAAAAAACGTTTCATGCTGCCACCTCCTTAATAATTCTCGAACTGGATCAAAGCCCAGCTGTTCATGTAGGTTTCATCCTCCGGTGCATCCGGCGGCGTTACCGGCGGAATGTAGGAGGGATAGTACAGGGATACCCATGCTCCGTCGGAACCGGCATTGACGCCGTTGCCGATCATCGTGCCAATGATGCCGATGGCATTGGACTTGACCTGATGTCCGTTGTAGTATACGGTACAGGAGCCAAAGGTCTTGTCAACCTTTTTCGCATCAATATCCAGGAACGGTGCCATGAAGTATGCAGACAGGAATGCTGCGCTGGCTTCAAAGTTCACCTTCGGCATGTTGTAGCCGTCCTTGGTGGTCACGTTCAGATACGGACAGGAGTTCTTGGTAGTGGGCCGGTAACCGGTCTGCGCCTCGATCTTATCCAGAGTATCCTTTACGTCCGGGTCAGTGGGATCCTTGCTCAGGTCGCACCCGTTGTAGTTTGCGGAGTATACATATACGTTGGGACGCTCTGCCTTGTAGATGCCTGTGTCCGGCTTGCCATATGCATTGTAGATCTGGAAGTTTGTTCCGGTTTCCGCCAGAGAAACATAATGACGGGTCATCAAACCAGCCTTGTTCATTCTGACAGAACCACGCAGCAGCATGTTCAGGCTGTACTTGCCCTGGAACTCGCCGTTGGCGTCTGCCACGTCCTTCTTCACATAATCCGCATAGGTGCCGGTGGAGACAACCTGGTATGCCGGGTTGCCGTCCTTGTTCAGCTTCACGTCTGTGCCGTTGGTGATTTCCGCCACGGTAGCGCCGCAATCCTCAAAAATGAAGCCGCGGTAGCCGTTCATATTGCCGAAAGAAACGTTGTCGTCCACAATCAACCAGATGGAGGGATGAGAATCGTCCGGAACGACACGGATATTCACGCCGTCATAGTTGCCGGGGCGCAGCACTGCGATCTCGGTGTTGGCAATGACGATCTCCTTGCCGTTGGGTGTGTTCACTGCATCGTTGGGCTCGTATGCCCGCACGTCCATACCGGCTGCACTGGTGGGATCCACGCTGTATCTCTGCCACCAGCTATCCACCTTACCGCCGTAAGCGGTGGTAGGCAGACCGTAGTATGCATTCTTATAAGGATCCATTGCGGTGGACATGGTGTCCTGCAGGGTGTTAACAAACTGGCGTGCCAGTGTCACATTCTTGCCGCTGGCGTCCTTTCCGGTGTAGGTTTCGTCTGTCAGACCCAGAACGTATTCCCGATCCATATAGTAGGGGTAACCAAGGTTAGAATCGTAAGCATCCGGGGTCAGAGCTGTTGCGCCGGTGGAATCAAACACTTTGTCGGTGTAATCATCCCCAGCCTGATCGTCGTGGTAGAACTTTCCTCCTACCTTGACTCTGCCGTTGGTGATCTTGAGGCTGCCCTTTACAACCAGGTCGCCTTCTACAACGAATTCCTGGGTGCTGATCAGCAGATCGTCATCTACCACCAGGCTTCCCTCCACAACGCCCCTATTGTTGTCAGCGTCGATGCAAAGATCATCCTGCGCATAGATGGAACCACCTACATGCTCCGTGGGATTATCCACCCCGTTGATCAGCTGGTAGGTCCAGTTGGAAAGCAGGGAGCCTTGGTTAAAGTTGATGTAATTCGCATACTTCTCGATCTTGAATTCCGGCCAGTACACCTGTTTTTCCACCTTTTCGGAATCCGGTGTATTGTCGTTCATCATGTACAGATTTGCATAGATCGGGTCAGTCGTGATGATACAGGTATTTCCGCAGAGAATATTCAGCGGAATCTGATGGTTCACATTGACGCCCTTGGCACCATTTGTGATCGACAGTGTCTTTTCTACATAAATGTAGGGGATATCTGTGTAGTTGAGTGCGGCACTTGAGCCCGCATTCAGCACCGCCGGGTTGCCGGAAGTAATGGCAATCTGGTTGTTGAAATTGAAATTTCCCCAGAAGGTAAAGCCGGAGCCAAGCTTCGGGAATACCAGTGCTGCGCCGGAACCGTCAGCGGTAAAGGAACCATTTACAACATAGGGTGCCTCCCATTGCAGGCTTGTGGTATCCTGTGAGGAGAAGTTGGCGGATCCATCAAAGGAATATCCCCGGAGTGCATCCGCAGGATCCAGGTTTCTCCAACGGTTGCCCAGGTTGATACCTGCGCCGCCGAATACGGAAACCTTGGTGCCGAAGGTGGCATCGCCCGCTGTTACCAGACCGCCGCCGCCGCCGGAGGGCGTGTTGTTGACAACGCTGTCCTTTTCCTTTTTCAGGATGTATGCGGAAACGGTGCTGTCCTGGGTACCCAGCTGGACGGTGGCAGTGATCTTGATGATGTCACGGCCATCCCACTTGTCATCTACATAGTAGTAATCCTTCCCGATGTTTTCAATGGTACAGGATTGGATCCGACCATAGGCATCGCCGGTGGTACCTGCCGTTGCCAGCCGGTCAGTGGAAATATCCACGTTGATCGGCGTGTTAGCCCGCAGCTTATAAACCCGTTCTGCCACGTCTGCGTCATTCTGCATGGCTGCAAGCACGCTTTCCACCGCCATCCGGGCGGTGTACTGTGCCTGGGAACTGGTGTAGGAGTTCTGCGCCCGCTTATTGGCAGCGGATGCAAGCCCCAGTGTTCCCATCAGGAACACCACCAGCACCATCATAACTACGATGACGGTAAACAGGACGGAGCCACCGACTTTTCCTTTCTTTTCATGATCGTTCATAAGCAAAACCGCCTTTCAATCGTTCGCTTATTCGTTCGTATGCTTACTCGCCCAGATCAGCAGCGGTGGGAACCGGAACAGAGTAGAACTTCACCACAATAGTCATAGTGGAGTGATCTACGTTTTCAGCCCGCTCCTCTGCGGTCCAGTTGGGATCTGCGTCCTCAGCGGGGCAGAAGGTGTAGTCAGAGATGGTAACGGATTCTACCAGAACGGTGGTATCCATTTTCTTGATATCTGCCAGGAAGTTCATCAGATCCTCCTTCTTGGCTCTGCACTCGATGGTGGAGGTTCTGGTGGCAACGTCCTGTGCAGTCCGTGCGCTCAGTGCCAGATATTCCCGCAGCTTCTCAGACAGCGCCTTTGCCATGGAGCCGTCCAGGTCTGCATGCTGGTTCAGGTTGTAGGAAAGCTCGTGGGGGTTCTCGTAGTAGAAATCCAGGGGAGCAGCCTCCGGATCGGTCATGGTCAGGTTGGTGACATACATGTTGTTGTCATCCAGTGCCTTGTGCAGGAACTGATCCTGCTCGGAGAACAGGGTCTCCGGTGTGAAGTACTCCGCCAGCTTGGCTGCATTGTCCCGCTTTTCGGTAATGCGCTTCTTGGTAGGCTCGATCTGGTTCAGCTTCTGCTCGGTTTCCGTCCAGGTCTGCTTGGTGGTCTCCAGGGTCTTATTGTCCGTGTTGATGCTCTTAATTGTGGGGCGGATCAGAGCGATTGCCACAATTGCAATGATCGCAATGATCGCTACAACGATCAGAATGACTCTATCTCTGTAACTCAGCTTCATTTGCCAGTACCTTCCTCTCCTGTGGTGTTCTCTGTCGTTTCTTCTGTGTCCAGATTGATGCCGTCGCCCTTGATGTCAATTTTGTATGTATAATTAATCTTCCCGGTAACCTGCTCTGTCTTGGGGTCTGTTCCTTTTGCCACCGTGTAGCCCTTGTACTCTACATAGTAGAACTTGGTTTCCTTCTCCAGAATGGCGGTAACCGCTGCGGGATACTTCTGTGCCGGATCTTCAGAGGCATCAATGGACAGCGTAATATCCAGAACGCCTGCGTTGTAATCAAACTGGGTGATCTTCAGATCGGAAAGCTTTTGCTCATCTGCAACATCGCTGGCCGCCTTTTCTACAATGTCATAGGTTTCCTTGAGGATGTAGGGGCGGGTCTTGAATGCGTCGCTGGCGTCGGTCATCTCGCTCAACAGGGTGGTGACGGATTCCTCGGTCTTCTTGAGCTGCTCCAGCTGTGCAAGCTTTGCCTTGGTTTCGGGACTGTCGATCTTGTCCTGGTAGGTTTTGATCTCGTCCTTGATGCCGTTGTCGTAGATCTTCAGTGCGCCCCATGCGCCCAGCATAACCACTGCGGTTGCCAGAACGGAAACGCCCAGCAGCAGACCGTAGGACTTGTCGGACTTGATCTTGTTGTTGTTGAAGGTGTCGGTTTCCAGCAGGTTGATCCGCTCGGTTTCCTTGTTCCGCTTGAACATTGCGCCGATGGCGTTTGCGTAGGAGGAGAATTCCAGATTCTCATAGCCGTGGATCTGGGGCGGAACGGTGATGATGCTGGTACGAACGCCCATCTGCTCCAGTGCGTTGGTCAGACGAACAAACTCGTGGGTATCGCCGTAGAATACAACGTTTTCCACAACCTCTCCCGTGTTCTTGGACTTCTGGAACTGCATCATACGGAAGATGTTCTCGTTGACTGCCTCAAATACATAGTCGTCGGAGTTGCCGTAGTCCTCGGCGGAGATGGATGCAAAACGGGAGAAGGACAGCTGACCCTTTTCATAAAGGTTCAGGCTGATGAAGTTGTTGTCGATCTGTACTGCCAGCAAGGGCATCTTGGACTTGATCTTTGCGTCGGACAGCAGTACCTTGGTGATACAGTTGCAGCCGATCATAACGGACCGGAGACTGATGGTCAGCATGGAGAACACACGCTTGTAGCAGTCGATGATCTCGTAGGGGCAAGCGGTTGCCAGAACCTTCTGGACGATCTGGTTGTTCTCGTCGGTTTCCTCCCCTACGATAACGTAGGATACGGAATAGGATTCATCGATGCCCAACTGGGTCTGCATCTCTGCCCGTACCATCTTGACAAAATCCTGTTCCTTTGCCTTGGGAATATGCAGCTCCTTAAAAATGGTCAGGTTGGAGGAGATGCTGATGATGGCCTCCTTGTCAGCCATTCTGTTGGACTTGAGCACCTGGTTGATGAGGGTTGCCAGACGGGGCACATCCTTGACGTGGCCGTTGACGATGATCTCTTCCTCCAGGTTCAGGGTCGCTGCGGAGTTGATCCGGATCTTGCCGTTACTCTCTACGCCCTTGATGATGCGTATGTTTCTGTCGGTAATGTCAAATGAAAGCATGTTATTTATCCACCTCTCTGTTATTCGATGTTCTCAAAGGAGTCATACAGTGCGGGAAGTACGGATGCTACGATCAGACCAACCATGATACCGAGTATGATAATCATGACCGGCTCCAGCATGCCGACCAGACGCTGTACTGCGGAATCCGCTTCTTCGTCGTAGTAGTCAGAGGTCTTTGCCAGAATGTCGTCCAGAGCGCCGGCTTCCTCACCTACATAGATGATGGAGCAGAACATGGACTCGAAGATCTCCGTTCTCTGAATGGAAGCGGAAAGGGTCTCACCCTGTTTTACCTCATCCACGACTGTACGGAATTTTTCGTCGATGTAGCTGTTGTTGAGAATTGCGGAGGAACGCTCCAGGCACTCTACCATGGGAATACCACTGGAGTACAGAGAGGAAAGCGTTCTTGCGAAGCGGGCGGTGTAGATCTTGACCACCAGGGCGCCGAAGCCGGGTCCCTTGATGATGAACCGATCCCACTTGAGACGAACGTTTGGCATCTTCATAGCGTAACGGATGCCGAACACGGCGATCAGCACGAAGCCGATGAGTATGTACCAGTACCCACGCAGGAAGTTACTGATGCTCATCATGACTCTGGTCAATGCAGGCATATCCTCCTCATTGGTGAACAGCCCTGCGAAGGTCGGCATAATAAAGGTAAACAGACCGATGACAACCGCTACACAGAGGATAACCAGGATGATCGGATACATCATGGCGCTCTTGATGGTGTTGTGCATCTTGTTTTCCTTTGCGTAATGATCGGACATACGCTGCATGATCTGATCCAGAGAACCGCTGGATTCACCGGCGGCAACCATGGAGATCAGGAACTGGGGGAAGGAGCCGCTGTGCATTTCCAGAGATGCGGAGAAGGATTCACCCTTCTGCACGTTCTCGTAAATGTCACGCCAGATCAGCTTGCTGGCTTCCTTTTCCTGCTCCCGGCAGAGAATGTCCAGCGCCTTGACCAGGGTCAGACCGGACGTGAGCATTGCCGCCATCTGACGGCAGTTGAACGCCAGCTCCTTGGTCGAAAACTTGTGCGTGGACTGCTTTAACCCCGCCGCCTCGTTGTACTCGGTGGGGAACAGTCCCTTTTCATGAATCTTCGCAAGGAAATCCTGTTCGTCCTCTGCACTCAGAGTACCTTTCCGGATATTCCCTGTGACATCCTTCGCCGTGTAAGTATAACTCGGCATTAAAACCACCTCCAAATTTAATGACACCCGTTACAGCCGGCCCCGATCCGGCTGCCTGCCGTTTTCCACTGCGGCGGTCAGAAGACCGGACGTCAAAACCGCATGCGAATAAACAAACAAACCGGGTTAACCGTTCAAAAACCGAACGCAGCGACACTACACTAATATAAAATATTATAGCATTCCCAAAGAAAATTTGCAATCGTGTTTTTTACATAAATACCACGCGACTTTTTATTAAGATTAACCAAGAACGCCCCGGCGGCTGTGGAATCCTCTTCGTACAGCCTGCACAGCATCGGAGGTTTTCTTAGTAAAATAATATGCAATTTGCCGGGAACCGTCCCTGTTTCAGCTGTCAGAAGACCCGGGTGTGCTGTGATACGGAACAGGGCGCAGTGACGCTATACCGCCACGTATATTCTACCATACTGGCACATAAATGTCAACACAATTTTCATAGTTTATGCACATCTTTTGGTGTATTCTGCACGAATCCTGCCCCTGCCGCCGCCTTGACTTTCCGCCGGAGGAATGGTATAATGAATCCGGCAGAAACAGCGAAAAACCGGGAAAGGAGGGAGCAGCATGCGGCTCACCGGCGCACAGATCGTCACACAGGTTTTACTGGAGCAGGGGTGCGATACCGTATTCGGCTATCCGGGGGGGCAGGTGCTTGCCCTGTACGATGCCCTGTATCAGAAGCGCCGGCAGATCCGGCACATCCGCACCGCCCATGAGCAGGGAGCCGCCCATGCGGCGGACGGGTACGCCAGGGCAACGGGAAAGCCCGGGGTAGTGATCGCCACCTCCGGCCCCGGCGCCACCAATCTGGTCACCGGCATCGCCACCGCTTACCTGGACTCGGTGCCCATGGTGGCGATCACCGGGAATGTGCCCTGTGACCGGATCGGTCTGGACTGCTTCCAGGAGGTGGACATTACCGGCATCACCATTCCCATCACCAAGCACAACTTCATGGTCAAGGACATCCGACGGCTGGCAGACACCCTCCGGGAGGCGTTCACCATCGCAAAATCCGGCAGACCCGGGCCGGTGCTGGTGGATATTCCCAGCGATATCCAGAAAACCCGATGGGAGTACACTCCTGCCGGGGAGGCGCCCATGCTGCCCACAAAGCATGCGGCGGCGGAACAGATGGAGGAGGCTGTCCGGCAACTGACAGCGGCACAGCGCCCCTACATTTCCTGCGGGGGCGGTGTGATCCGGGCAAAGGCAGCGCCTCTGGTGCAGGAGCTTGCCCGGCGGCTGGACTGCGGCGTGGGGGCTACCCTCATGGGGCTGTCCGCCATGCCCGGAGAGGATCCCCGGTTTCTGGGGATGCAGGGGCTGCACGGCCATTACGCCGCCGCCATGGCACAACGGGAGGCGGATCTGATCCTGGTTGCCGGAGCACGGTTCAGCGACCGGGCGGTGGGGGAGCATGCAAACTTTGCGCCGGACGCCAAGATCCTGCACATCGACATTGACGCAGCAGAGCTGGAAAAGACCATGCCGGTGTATCTGGGCATCGAGGGGGACATCCGGGACGCACTGGAGCGTCTGCTGGAGCGGATCCCCCGGCAGTCCCATCCGGCATGGCAGCAGCGGC
>ERZ779877.147-NODE-147-length-82935-cov-7.048045_pt1 | contig 82935 bp, 65 predicted proteins | sample MGYA00511556_ERZ779877 | MGnify/ENA primary metagenome ERZ779877 (study PRJEB29588, sample SAMEA2159338) | human gut metagenome | biome: human gut; feature: human-associated habitat; material: faeces | place: Denmark | collected 2008/2010 ... | reverse complement strand
AGGTTCCTTTGCTAACAGTACAAACTCCGTCTTTCAACTAAATTGCGGAAGAACCCATTACTTATATTGTCAATCACGACTGAAGGGTTATTCATAGTTCTGGCAATCATTGATTCGAGACGTGTCATGATTCCATTTTGGATAATGATTATCATACTCCTGTTCATTTTTTACCTCATTCTGGCTGCAATATTATTGGGGTATCCGGAATTAAGTGACAATGAGCTTATTATTAGGAATGCCTTGTATGTATCATACAAGAAAAGATTTGCGTACAATGACATCAGGAAAGTGGAAATCTGTCATGGTGGCTTTCACTACCCGTGCTTAAGAATATATTCCAATACATTTCAACACCCTATCTTATATGGCATAGAATGTATGTCACAAGACTCCATATCGGGATTTTCAGCAAATCTGTCAGAGAAAGGAGTCGAGGTTATACGTCTACTCGATTAATATGATTAACCCAATAAACTGATGAAACAGAACAAGGCTCTGTACTTAAGTGCAGCACTCCTTATTTCTATTTTTATATTATCCTTCCTGTCGTCGTGCAATGATGACAGGAAGTGCGAGAGTATTATTATCCACGAAGATTTTACACCTATAGGACTGCCCCAGAGAGCACATATGCTATGCTTTGAATCTGATAGCATAGGATATGCGGCAACTCCTATTCTGGAGGATATCAATGGAAGATGCCACATAGAGGAATCTGTTATATCAAAGACAGTTGATAGAGGACGGACTTGGGACATATTCGGAAGAACTAATGGGAATTGCATTAGTATAACCGAATATGGGGATATGGTATTCTTCGTTACAAACAATATATTTCAGAGAAATTTTGAATATGGTAACGAGCATTCAGAGATTTGGTTCACAAAAAAAGACGCATTTTCGCCCCAAAAAATCGCGGCAGAAGATGATGAGATATTCGGATTTCATGCCTTTAACGACAGCACTTTCTGTTATCTTTGTTATAATCATGGCGAAATTGGTAATTTTTATTTAACAAAAAATTATGGGATGAGTTGGGAAACATTTGACTTACCGGGAAGCATTGTTGGAATTAATTGCGCATATATAGGCAATAAGATTGCCGTTCCGCTACATGATAAGAACGACAAGTATATTCTTTATATAAAGGACATTATTGACGAGACCACACAGTTCTTTAAAACAGGATATGTTACAGTCGCACAGGCAGCAGATTCCCTATTAGCATGTTCGACAGGAATGGTCTTCTACAAATACGATGGGCAGAGCATAAACTATCTGTCACGTTTCAATTGGAGCGGTTATTTCGGACGATATTTTCCCAAATTATTGATACAAAGTTCAGGGATTTACATTTGCGCCGGCGCCGAATTTTTCTCATCAAAGAAGAAACGAGACTGCATTTTTTATTCTTCTGACAATGGGAGCACTTGGCATATATTGAGTATGGGAGAAGGCGTCAAATTCAACGACCCTATATCAGAAGAGAACAATATGGCAAGCATCCCAGAAAAAGATGGAGCCGCCGTCATATATCAATGCCTAGGAGATGATAGGTTGCATATAATCAAAGTTCAAAAGTCCGACAATGCCGGAGATTAAAAAAGAGTTTATCCTAATTCAACCGAATCTCAAAATCGTTTCGTAACGAGTTCTAAGTCAGGGGTTATTTTATGCGGAAAAACGAAATACGCATATCTACAATGTACTGAATTACACTAAAAATGATTATCTTTACCACAATAAATGAAAGACGTATGGCAAAGATAAAAGTCAACGAAACCGAGATTACAGTAGTCGCCAACAATCAGAACGATTACATTTCCCTTACGGATATCGCGCGGTATAAATCCGATGACCCGACTGCCGTCATAGCTAGCTGGATGAGGAATCGAAACACGATTGAGTATCTCGGTTTATGGGAGTCTCTCTATAATCCGAATTTTAAACCCACCGAATTCGAGGGGTTTAGAAAACAAGCAGGCCTCAATGCGTTCACTCTGTCACCCCAGCGCTGGATTGAAACGACTGGTGCCATAGGTATAATCAGCAAGTCCGGACGTTATGGCGGCACCTATGCCCACAAAGACATTGCCTTCCGTTTCGCCAGCTGGATATCCGTAGAATTCGAGCTTTACATAGCAAAGGAGTTCCAACGTCTCAAGGAAGAAGAGCAGAAGCAGCTTGGATGGTCTGTAAAGCGCGAGCTGGCAAAGTTGAATTACAGGATTCACACCGATGCCATAATGAACAACCTGATACCGGCAGAGCTCCCTGCTTCCCGCATCACATTCATATATGCCAACGAGGCTGACGTCCTCAATGTAGCCTTATTTGGAATGACAGCGAAGGAATGGCGCGATGCCAACCCGGATGCGAAAGGAAACATTCGTGACTATGCAACAATCAACCAGCTCATCTGCTTGTCAAATATGGAGAATATCAACGCCGTGTTCATTGGCGACGGAATGCCTCAAAACGAGCGTTTGAAGAAACTCAATCAAATAGCAATTCAGCAGATGTCAGTACTCGAGGAAGTCGAAAGCCGTAAGCTCCTCAAATAGAATTAAAGCGGTCAGCCGCACTTTCTGCGTCTGCTGCGCAGCCACAGAAAGTACGGCTGGAGTTTATGAGACTCCTCGAAGTCGGCTGCTGGATTCATTTTAGGCTGAGAAGCCTATAAAACTACTCGGGGAGGGCCTTGAGATGGCGTTTGCGGTCGGGACCAGGGGTGGTTTCCAGCCAGTTGCGCAGAACTGCCCGCATTTGGGCGAGGATTGGGGCGTAGGCGCTTTCTTCGGCGAGGTTGACCATTTCGAGACGGTCGGAGCTCATATCGTAGAGCTGCTCGCGGTGGAGTCCTTTGTCGTAGAGGACGTATTTGTAGCGGGAGCTGCGGACCATCCACCCGGCCGTGCCTGAAGTCTGTTTGAAATTGGTTTCAGTGACGATGAAGTCGGGTCCTTTATCCTTTAGAGCTGCTGCAGATGCGAAACTTCTGCCCGGGCGGTTTGCCGGAAGATAAGCGCCGGTCCACTCACAGAGGGTCGGCATCATATCTATTCCGTTGTTAACCAGCGCCGCGGTGGTCTTTCCGGCATTTTTGCCTCCCGGGAGACAGACAATCAGAGGGACATTCGCGACCTCTTCGTAGAGGGCGGTCTTCTGATTCCATCGGTGTGCTCCGGTGCCATCGCCGTGGTCGGAGGTGAAGATGATGATGCTGTCGTCCCAGAGATTCAGACGGTCTATTTCATCCACGATTATGCCAATTTGCGCGTCCACGTGCTCAATCAGGCGGAAATAGGCGTTGCGGTAACGGCGCCAGTCGTCAGGAGAATAGTCCACGCTTGGGTAGAGAGAATAGTTCTGTCTTTGTTCGAAACTCAGGACCGCCGCATCGTATGGTGCTTTCTCAAAATTTGCCGGAAGGTTCGGACAATCAGGGATTTCTGCGACCGGAGTCGGAGCGTGAGGGGTTTTCTGTCCGCGGGCGTATTCACAGATGTTGTGTGGGTTGATGAATGAGGCGACCATAAAGAAGGGGTTGCCGCTTGGGGAGTTCAGGCCCGCGCCCGACTTTGCTCCTGAAGATTCCCTGCGCTTGGCTGCCCCGACGCTCTTGGTGGAGGTTAAACCATAGCGTGATTCGAGATAGTCGACACAGGCCTCTGCAAGGCCCTCGTCTCCATTGTCCCGTATGTTGCGGAAACCGAATTCTCCGTCAGGTATACTGATGGTATTGACGTGCCATTTTCCCGCATAGACACAGTCATAGCCCGCATCGGCGACCAGTTGACCGAGAGTGTTGTGACGAAGAGAATCCACGAGAGGCTTTTCATTCACGTCCATTCCGGTCTGCGATGGCATATAACCGGTAAACATCGCCGCTCTCGACGGACCGCTCAGCGGCATCGCACAATAAGCATTCTCGAAACGCACTCCCCTCTTGGCAAGGCGGTCCAGATTTGGAGTCCGAACATCAGCATTTCCGGCACAACTCATCGCCCCCGCCCAATGCTGGTCGGTCATTATCCAAATCACATTAGGTCTTTTCTGCGTCCCACGCGCCTCCGCCATTACTTCTCCTTCAGCATCACCCTCCACCGGCAAGGCAAAAGCCGCCGCCGGCACCAAAGTCGCTCCCAGCGACATCATCAATAATTTCTTATCCATTTTCCAAAGCAACTATTTCTAAATCAAGCAACTTCAATAAAAAGCAAAGCCAAAGGTGATGCATAAAAGTATGGGATGCAAGGCGTCCAACGAAACAGACCGCCTTTCTGACACCACAATAAAAAGCAGAGCCAAAGGGGATGCATAAAAGGATGGGATGCAAGGCGGACGGTGAAGATGAAACCGCAGCAACCTGTCGGTTGTGAGGATTTCATCAAACCGTCCAACGCGGCAGACCGCCTTTTATGCGCCCCTTACCCATATTGGAGAACTCCACAACCATTGCCCATCCTTCTGCCGCACCCGCACATAATACCAGTCACAATCCGTCTCCCGCACATCATCCTCCATATAATGCTCAATGCTCCAGCAAGACTCAGGCATAGCCCGGTTGAAGAGCACCGCCTCGCTGAGCCAGCCGCGCATAAAGTGGCTGCGACCGCCTTCAAGCAGTTCTGCAAGAGTGTGGCTGAACTCCCGTCCGTTGAAATCCGAAGTGATGACACCGTCAAGAGGCATCTCCACATCCAAAATCACCGCCTGGGTGGAATCTGTTGTGGTGTTCGGGTTCTTGGACGTGTAGAGTTCCAGCTCCGCAGATGAGTCTGTCACCGCGCGGATGCGGTTCACGTGAGTGTGGAACTCGGTCTCGCCCTCCTGAGGGGAGGTGAAAGCCGCACCACGGAAACAAGGGGTCACTGAAAGGATGCGTCCTTTGTCGATGCTCACTTTTCCGTTCCAACTCACATACTTCTCTTCTCTGTTCCATCCGTACTCCATCTTTATTTTGCAGCGAATGAGTCCCGAAGGCTCAAAAGTCGGAAGCATAGGACCGTTCATTCGGGCAATCAGCCGCCCGTTTTTGATGATGTCAACATAGTCAATGCAGCTCTGCGCCTCAACATTGACATAGATTCTGCGTCGTTCACCGCTCACGACGTCTCCCATAAAGCCATCGTTCAAACGAAAATCAACAACAATCTTATCTCCTGTTGCACAACAAGTATGACGACGACGCAGGGCATCCCAAATGCCGTCACGACTGAGATTCGGGGAGAGAACACCTACACGACCGTCGCCGTAGCTGCCCGGATAGCCGGAATGCTGGTCTGTAGAGCCCATAATTCCGAATTTATGTCCCTGTTTGAGGCCGTAGAGAATGGACCCCTCCCAATTGCGCGGGCCCATATCGTGAAGGTATGGATAGTCGCCCATATCCCCCTCTGCGAGTCCGTGGCGCGAGTACATCTCCACAAAAGGAGTCTGGTCGCCTTCAGTGAAATATTTCCAATTATATCCGCGGAATCCCTCCTGATAGCCCATATGGTGCGGAGTCACAAAGACATCCTGCCCCTTGAACTTGTCTTTCCAGTTTTCGATGGAAGAGCAGCCCACAAGCGGAGCATCGAGACTCTTGTGGAGAGCCACGTGGTCGCCGTAAACCATGCTGTGAGCCTCATATCCTATGAATGTGAGGAATTTGCCGGGATTGTCGTATTCTTTCGTCATCGCGCTGTATTTTTCATAGCCGCCCTGACGAAGACGCTTGAAAGCATCTGTATGATAGCCGATTACCCATTTCAGACGCGGTTCGCGGTTGAGCAGGTTGATGTCCGGCCACATTGCGTGCGGAGTGACGCTGACAAAATCGAGCTGCTCCTTGGCCGCCTCGAAGGCATCGCGCATATCTCCGTGCCCATAAGTTATGTTACAGTGGTTATGGAGGTCACCCCAATAGAGTTTGAGGTCTGAAGCTGAAGGAACAATTTTCTTCACATCCCTCACCGAGCTGCAAGACTCCAGAAGGCTGCCCGTAGCCGCCAGTCCGACCAGCGACCAACCGGAAACTTCCAAAAATTTACGTCTATCCATCTTATTATTAGTTATAATGTTATCTTCTTTGTATATATCGGCGGTCACCTTTAAACAATACACGCTCCCTCTCGCACGGATCAACGTCGCCATAGGACTTCTGCACAGAATCGATGAGCGAAAGCATATATTCCCGTGTCTCCAAATATTCCGGAGCATCATACACATTGTGCATCTCCATAGGGTCTTTCGTCTCGTCGTAGAGTTCCCAGCAGTCGATGTCGTTGTAGAAGTGTATGAGCTTGAAGTCTTTAGTGCGTATGCCGTAGTGACGTTTCACCGAGTGTTCAGCGGGATATTCATAATAATGGTAATATACCGCCTTGCGCCAGTCCGTCGGGGTTGCACCGTCGTTCTCTATGACCGGACGAAGTGAAACTCCCTGAATATCAGATGGAATCTCCACGCCGGCATAGTCGAGGAAAGTCGGTGCGAAATCGACATTCATACAGAGTGCGCCCGAAACTGTCCCGGCCTTTATTGCCTTTGGATAACGGACCAGAAGCGGCATCCTCTGACACTCCTCATACATAAAGCGCTTGTCAAACCATCCGTGCTCGCCGAGGAAAAACCCCTGATCGGAAGTGTAAACCACGATAGTATTGTCGAGTTCACCCGTCATTTCGAGATAGTCCAACACACGACCGATGCTCTCGTCCACCGAAAGGACAGTCGCGAGATAATCCCTCATATACTGCTGGTATTTCCAGCTTACGAGTTCCCGCCCCTTAAGACGGCCGCTACGGTACTCCGCGATACGTCCCGCATAGACCGAATCCCATTTGTGCTGTGCCTCCTCCGGCATACGGAAATAGACCTGCGAGAGACGGTTGTCCGGATTGGCGAGCATTTCCTCCCTTGTCATCAGTTTGAGGTCCCAATCCTCTGTGAAAGTCTTTTCAAGACTCATATCCTGCTCTGCAGCAGCGGGGCAACGTCCTGAATAGTCGTCGAAAAGATTTTCCGGTTCCGGGAATATCCGGTCGTTGAATTCGCCCAGATGCTCCGGGGCCGGCATCCAGTTCCGGTGCGGAGCCTTGTGGTGGAACATCAGACAGAATGGCTTGAGAGGGGCGGATTTGCCTCCCGAGGCGGCCTGCGATTGGAGTGCGGCAGCGCGGCGGTTTTCGAGATAGGAGAGAACCTTTCCCGTGATGACGTCGCTGACATAGCCTTGCTCGGTGATTTCCTTACCCATCTCCCAGAAACCCGGATTGTAGTAGTCTCCCTGCTCTTCCTGTCCGGAGAGAACGCTCCAGAAGTCAAAGCCCTGAGGCTCTGAAATCAGATGCCACTTTCCAATCATAGCTGTTTCGTAACCTGCGCTCTGAAGAAGTTTTGGGAAAGTCTGCTGGTCTCCATTGAAACGGGACGCATTGTCTGTGAATCCGTTTTCGTGGCTAAACTTGCCGGTGAGAATGCAGGCACGGGATGGGCCCGAAAGGGCATTAGTCGCGTAGCAGTTCTCAAAACGCATTCCCTCACGAGCGAGACGGTCCATATTCGGAGTCTCAATCAGACGCCCGCCGTAGCAGGACATAGCCTGAGTCGTGTGGTCGTCAGTCATTATAAAGAGGATGTTCGGCCGGTTTTTTTCCTGTTCCTTCTGTCCGCAGGAGGCAAGAGCCGCAGCCGCAAGAGGAAGTGCCAAAAGACGGGATGAATCCATATTTCCTAAAGTTTATAACTCAATTTCACTTTCTTCCCCTTTCCAACCTTCACCTCAAGTGACATTCCGCTGTTGCTGAAGCCCCGGTCGGTGAATTTGGCGGAAATATTCTCATATCCGGCATCCTGTTTCGGATGGATGACGGTGATAAAGCGCAGCGGCTCGTTTCCAGATTTTTTCGCATTGAAAGATGCGTGGATTCGCTTCACCTTTTTCATATACGCAGGAGACTGCCATCCCTCATCCTTTTTCATACTCATACCTTCCGGTCCGAAACAACGGAACATAAAATTGCTGGCGCCTTCAAATTCGGAATAGAATGTCATATCCTCACGGCTGTTCGGAACTTTGCCCTTCGGCATCTGCCAGTTGAGATTCACCCATCCCTTTTTCTGTCCCACAGCCTCATCGACGATGACGAAATATTCATTATTGACGAAGAATATCGAACGGCGGTGAGTGAGTCCCGGGTAGCTCGGATGTTCGGTCACGAGAATCTGCACATCGCCCTCAGGCTGCCAAAGGAGAGTCTCGGAAGCGACCTTTTCCACATCCTTTCCGTCCATTGTGAGTGTGTTGTGATGGGCAGAGGCACGGAACCACCTTCTCCACTCCATCACCTCGGGGTCTTTGCCCTCATAGACGTATGAACCGGAATCCTGGAAAAGACATTTGCCGTTGTACCAGAGTTCGAATGTTCCGAAATCCGGCTGCGCGTGCCACTCCCCTGCAGGACCGGCCTTCACATCCATCTGAACGGCGTCGCTGCCCCATCCGCTGCGGAAAACATAGAATCCGGAGTCGTTGAATCCCTTGGAAAGCCAGTCCGGCTGAGTGCCTTCGGTGCCATCGCTTGCGAACCATTTGATGAACTGATTGTCCGGGAAGACCTCTGTCCACTGCTTGAAGTGTTTGGCCATTTCACGTTTGTCACAGAGTTTCGCATCGCTGAAGCAAGGATTGGTGCAGTCCGGGAACATTATGTTGAGATACCACATCACAAGGCTCTCCACTACGTCCTGGTAGGACTGAGGGAAATCGCTCCTGAATCCGTTGAGGTCGGCGACACGCAGGGATTTGAGGAAAATCTCGATGACTGCGAGATGGTAGTGAGGGTCAAGCTCGAAATGTCCGCCGTCGGGAAGGACCTGGATTTTCACCTCCTTGTTGAGTATGTCCACGCCGCTCTGTCTCCAAAGTTCGGCGTCCTTGAATTCGGGGAAGAAAGAACCGGCATAGAGCATCCTCTGAGCCTCGAAAAGAAGGTGGTTGCCCTGCTTGGACCAATTACCCATAATGTGGGTGGCGTGGCGGTGGTAGTTCACGAGAAATTCCGTGAGGAACTCCGGCGTGAATGACGGTGAATCGACAAAGAGCTGGAACTGAAGGCATTGGTCCTGAAGACGATGGCTCACTTCGAGGGGTCTCCAGGCATAGCGTGCGTTCTCGGCATCGGCTTTGAGCTGCGAGTCCTGAGTGATTTCATATTCCTTTTTGCTGATTTTTACATAAGGGTTCTTGCGAATCCAGTCCATATACTGGGCTGTCCACTCCTTCGCATACTTTTCGTCGCCGCTCACTCTGTAGGCATATCCCATAGGAGCGAACCATTTGTGGCGGTGGAGTTGCCAGCGGAGTTCGTTGTCCTGCACCGGCCAGTATCTCCAGTCGATGTCCTCTCCGTAGTTGAAAGAAGGCTGGTAGCCCTTATGAACAAAGAATGTGTGCTGGAGGGCGTCGTCTGCCCATTTCTGCTGTTCTTTGTTGATTTTCACTTTTTTGACGTTCCGGATTTCCGGAGTGCAGATTCCTTTCCGGCTACGGTAGTATTCGAGAAGGTCCGCAGCCGCAGCCGCATCGTCTCCCCCCTCGTGCGCAGCCCTGACTTTTTCAAGTCCGGGACGCGTCAAATCCAACAAATCAAAAACCTCTGTACGAAGTTCCTGTGCCCCGAGATTTCCGCAAAAGAGGAAAATTCCCAAAGCCATCATTATTTTATTGACTCTCATCATACTATATTATACATCAATACAAAACAACAATCATTGATACAAAATAACCATTCGACAGATAGTCAAAGAAACTATAGAGAGAATGGGATGAAGAAAAGGATGGGATGCAAGGCGGATGGTGAAGATGAATACCGCAGCAACCTATCGGTTGTGAGGATTTCATCAAACCATCCAACGAAGCAGACCACCTTTTATTCGCCCACATAACGTTTAATAGATTCAAGATAGTAATAGTCCGCATAATTGAGCGGCACATCAATCTCCGATCCGTGAGCAAGCGACCCCGTCGAATGTTTCAGGATAAACCCGCAGTTAGTGCCTATCTCCGCAAGATACTCCGGAGAAGAAAGGCTGCGGAGAATGCTCTCTGCGTAGTCGAAATACTTCTGTCCATCAGGCAGATAGCCGCAAAGTTCAAACAGTGCGGAAGAAGTCACCGCGGCTGCAGAAGCGTCACGAGGAGTTGTCGGAAGATTCGGTGCATCATAGTCCCAAAGAGGAATGTGGTCTTCGGTCTTGACGCGGGAGATTATCATATCCGCAATCTTCTGCGCAAACTCAAGATACTTCTTGTCTCCCGTCTCGCGGTAGCAGACAGTGTAGCCATAGACGCCCCAAGCCTGTCCACGTGCCCAGGCAGACTCGTCGCTGCGACCCTGGAAAGTCTGGCGTGTCTCGATGCTGCCGTCAGGATTGTAGCTTACGACGTGATAGCTGGTCATATCAGGACGGAAATGGCAGGACATTGTCTTGTCGGCGTGGCGGATTGCGATGTCTTTATATTTATTGTCACCGGTGAGTTTGCTCGCCTGAAAAAGGAGTTCGAGATTCATCATATTGTCAATAATGACAGGGAAATTCCACGGGCCGAAATCCCAGGAACGGATTGCCCCGATTTCAGGATTGAAACGCGAAGCGAGATTGTCTGCCGTGCGGATGATGACGGTTTTGAGACTGTCGTTCGGGCAAAGACGGAGGGCGTTGCCGTAGCTGCAACCGACCATAAATCCGAGGTCGTGTGTGCCGGTGTAGAATGTTGCCGGGAGCATCTTGTTTGTGTAGTCCACAGCGTCAAGCAAGAGCCTTTCGTCTCCGGTCAGCTCATAAGCGAGCCATAGAGAACCGGGGAAAAAGCCGCTTGTCCAGTCGTAAACATCGCAGGTTCTGAGTTTTCCGAGTTTATCCGCTGAAGGCTGTGGACGAAGGGAATCCACTTTCGCATAGACAGAAGGGCCGATTTGTTCAGCGAGGAATTCAATGTCCCAGCCTGACCAGATTGAACGCGGGAAACGTCCGCTGTCGCGAAGTTCATCCGCAGTGGAAAGAAGCTGCTGAGTGGAACTCTCCAATGCAGCGCCAACCCACTCCGGGGTTTTGTTGTTGCAAGAAATCACAAGCGCCGCTACTGCACAGGCAATGGAAGTAAAATGTCTGAAAGTCATATTTAAACTGTTTTAGCGTTTAATGGGCAAATCCCGAGGGTGACGCCAAAGCGAACTCAAGTCAGTTTCCTGTGGCGAGAAACTGCGGGAATTAACCGTATGCAAAATTAGTTCATTATCCTCCCGTCTTCGTTCAGTTTTGTCGCAAGTTTGAGAATAAGTGTGGAAACTACCCTAATTTTGTGCAGAAAAGTGCAAGAATTTTTCACAAACACCGACTTGTTGGAAAATTTTAGCATATTTTTCAACAAAAATGCAAGTTCTTGAAACAACGTGGCACAAGATGAAACAAAGCCGACATTCAGACCGGAGAAGATGATGTAATTTTGCATCAGTAAAAAACCACCAAACACTGGGCTAAATGAAAAAATATCTTTTAATCACAGTTGCACTCATCGCGGCTTTCGGCTGCAGCAAAGAAATTCTCTCCGAACAGCCTGTCGGAGACATAAATCTCAAACCCACACCCCCTCATGGAGAAGTCATCGGAGAGGTTAATGAACCTTTCGCATTTCTCAATCTGGACTATCCGGGGCTGGAAAAAGTCAAAGAATTCAACGAAAAGGGCGACCTCTACAATGCGCTGACCTCCCTTGTGGACTATTGGCGCACACGTCCTGTCTACAACCCCGAAGCAAATGTCCTTTCGCCTTCGGCTACGGCAAGTGAGCAGAATATCGCTGACCAAGCCACAGCAGAAGCCGGTTGGAGGTTCAAAGTGGCTGTTTACGCGGAAGACTCCGGCACTGTCGGACAGGAAAAATATTGGTCATTCGCAGCAGAAGACGGAAGCATCGATTGGAATACTGTCCCCGCCGGGCTTGAAAAAGAAAAGGAATTTCTCGCCCAGAAGCACCGCCTCCAGTGGATGCTCCCTCAGGCAAAGACATACGCTGTCACCAAAGACGAGAAATACTTCAAAGCCTGGTTTGAGGCTTGGAAGTCCTACAACATCGCCTTCCCTGTCCCTGAGGGAAAAACCGATGCGACGCCTTGGTCCGGACTTCAGCCTTGTTGCAGGATGAACGACCTGATGTCAGCACTTCCCTACTATGCCCAATCTCCAAGCCTGACTCCGAATGAGCTTATCTTCATTCTCAGGACCATCTACCTGCACATCGAATCCATCCGCATCAACCGTTGGGCAGATCAGAGTGCCAACATCAGCCTCACCCAAGAGCAGGCCATCGTGAGCGCGGGAATACTCTTCCCTGAATTTACAAAAGCAGAGGAATGGCTCAAGGACGGCGGAACAGCGCTGGCAGCCCAGTTGAAAAGCCAGTTCAACGAAGACGGAGTGCACAATGAGTTTGACATCAGCTACCACCTCGGAGTAGTTGCCGACTTCATATCAATATATAAGACTGCACAGATGAACGCCCGCGAGAGTGAACTCCCTGCCGACTACACGGAATGCCTCCGCAAGGCCGCAGGATTCATAAAAGACGTAATTTATCCGAATTACTCGACCGACAATTTCAATGACACACGTTCCAAGAGGATGACCAAGAGCGTACTCCTTAAGAACCTCAGGAAATATTCAGAAATGTTCCCTGAAGACGAGCAGATGAAATGGATGGCGACCGAAGGCAAATTTGGAACAAAACCTTCCGCAACACTCGTGACATACCCTGTCACAGGCTATTATATGATGCGTAACGGATGGACTGCAAACTCCACAATGCTTGTCCATAAAAACAATTACGACACAGGCTGGAAATGGCACAACCAGAGCGACAACGGAACAATCGGACTCTATGTGAACGGCCGCCGCTTCCTTCCGGATGCAGGATGCTACACCTATAATGACGGGAGCGACCGTCGCACGTACGCGTCAACCGAGATGCACAACGTCGTGACAAAGGCAGTGGGGAAGGAACGCAAAAACTATGAAAAACGCGAAGGCAAACTCCTTCTCGCCGAAAATACCACCGGCTACGATGTTCTCGTCACAGAGAATCCGGCCTACAGCGACCTGACAATCCGCCGTGCAATCTTCTTCGTGGACAATAGCTATTATGTGATAGTTGACGAAGCTTATGGAGACTGCGCAGACACACAGCTCAACCTCAACTTCAAGCTTTGGGGAGGAGCGAAAGAAGACGAGTCCGGCAAGGCCTACACAGCAACAAAAGCAGAAGTGGAAAATAGGTCCTTCAGCGCAAAATCCCTCTTCACCGACGGCAACAATCTCATAATCAAGAGTTTCTCCGAAACCGCCGACAACCTTACGACAGAGACAGGCACCGGATATTTCTCTAACGAAATTGACACCAAGGTTCAGAGAGTATGGTTCAGGCTCAATGTAGACAAAAAAGCCGGCAAGGCAGTCCGCTTCATATCAGTCCTCGTGCCATTCAGCGGCAAGCAGCCGAAAATCGAGGCGGAATTCACCGACAACACCGAAGATTCGGCCGGGACATTCCATCCGGAAGGCGTTTCGCTCAAAGTCAGCGTGAACGGCAGCCCGCAGAGCCTCAGCTACCGCCTGAAATAGATATAGTACTGACTATAAGAACAATAGACAAGCAAACGGACGCCAGAAGACAAGGGCCAAGTTCTGAAAAGATATAAGAAAAACATAATAAAAGACAAGATGTCAAGAACAATAACCAGAAAAGCCACAGCGGCACTCGTTGCGCTGACGGCAATTATCGTTTCAGTCTCCTCCTGCAAGGCGGAACTGACCGACACGGGGGCATTTGCGCTCCACTACCCGGGCATCACCGACATAGGTCCGTCCACCAATATGGACATCACCCCGACCTGGCACGGCGGAACCCCGGAAAGTTTCGAAATTTTCAGCGTCAAACGCGAAGACGAAGCTGTGACAGCAGAGTGTTTCTCCATTGACCCCACAACCGGAGTCTTCAGCATCCGCAAAAGCGACAATCTCCCTGTGGGAAAATACCGTATTGGCATCGCCTGCAAAGTGGGCGGAGAACGCCACGAATTTGCGGAGGCCATCACAGTGAATATGATGCCTGCCATCCCGGAGGGAATCAAAGTCTCGCCTGACAAAATTACAATTCTTCTCAGTCAGGTGACAAACACAGGTTCAGACGAGGAACTCCCGACTGCACAAATCACAACCGAGGGCGAGCACATCTCAATCCGCAACTACCTCATCAGCGGAGTGCGCCGCGACGGAAAAGCTCTCGCGAACTGGGACGGACTTTTCAGCGTCGACAAGAGTGGCAAATTCAGCATACTCAAAAACAATAAGTTCAATGCAGGAGTCTATGTAATTGATTTCAAGCTCACCACGATGGTGTTCGGAGCAGATTCGGAAGAAGGACTGTTCAGTGACGCCCTCACAGTGGAAGTCGCATCCGCTCCTATATCCCTTGTCTATAACCCTTCAACTGCAAAAGTGGAAGCCGGCGAAAGCTACACCTCCCCTGTTCCGGAGTTTATCGGCTCTGTGACAGGACTTGAGTTCAGCATAAAGAAAGTCATTCCTGAGAGCGACAAATTCAGTATCGATAAGACAAGCGGCGTCATCACCCTCGCAAAGGGACACGAATATGCAATCGGAGACGAAATAGTGCTTTCTGTCAGCGCAAAGAACAACTACGGAGAAAGAGACTTCGACCAGGTGCTCCGCATCGGAATTGTCGAATACATCGCTCCGATTACCCTTCTCGCCTACAACGACACCACCGTTTGGGAAGGCACCAAGGTCAATCTCAAACCTAAGCAACGCGATGGAGATGAGGTAACTTACTCCTTTGAGGAGCTCCCTGACGCGCTTAAAGAGCTCACCATCAACGAACTCAACGGAACGATTTCGGTGCCTAAGAAAAACAAAATCGCAAAAGGAGAATACAGTTTCAAGGTCAAGGCACAGAACCCTAAAGGCTCGCTCAGCGCCACAGTCAAGTGGAACACAATCAAAAACCCTTATGCGTTCACCTTCGTCCGCTGGGGCAACAACCTCGGTCTCAATCCTATTCAGAACTACGCCGACCAGTTCAGAGTTTCAACTACCGGACCGACTACAATTCCGGTGATTGAGTCAGACATTAAGGAAGGAATTGAAGCCCTTTATGAAATCAAGGGCGGAAGCAACACAAAATGTGTGAGCATCGATCCAAAGACCGGAAAACTCACCACTGACCCGTCTGTGTTTGAGGGCAAGATAGCAAATATGCGTGCCCATTTCGTATTCGTGAACATAAAGACCGGAGTCGGGACATCGGGAGAGACCGTGATGAAGATTCCTGTATTCTTCGACTTCAATGCTCCGAGAACAGAAGGAGGCTACAGCATACAATATAATCCGTTCGCTGTCCGCTGCAACCCTAAGACCGGAACGACATCTGTTCCTCCGACAATCCTGAAGAACAACATTGTCGTCAGGGGTGAAGAACTGAAAAACATTAAAATGGACTTCAGACGCAGCTTCAACTATTGGAATCTCAATGGACCGGATTCACACAAAAATGGCGCTCCGAATGCGGATAAGACCACATTCCTGTCCTCCGTATGGTCAACATACTACAGCTCAATCAATGTAGCATACAACACCTCTTCGAGAGATCCTATTTCAAGCTACGGAAGACCTCTACATATCGCAAAAACGGCAGGATATCTCCGTGAGGAAGACCTTGCCCTCTACATCGCTCCTGAAAAATTTATGGACGACAACGGCTATGCAAACGGAATCTTCACCGCACAGGTCGTATTCGGTTCTGACGGCAAAGACCCGGCAGGAGCAATAGACCCATACAGACTCTTCCCACTTTTCGTATGGTTCGACACTAACTTCCAATAATCAGCAAGTTCAATGAAAATGAAAAATATAAAGAACATATTGCTCTGCACAGCCGCAACTCTGCTCTGCATCACGGCATACTCACAGGAGAGAATCAAGGTCAGAGGAACGGTGGTTGACGAAAACGGAGACCCGCTCATCGCAGCGGGCGTTTCCCAGAGCGGCACCGACAATGGAACAGTCACCGACGCCGACGGAAAGTATGTCATCAGCGTACCTTCCGACGCAAGTCTGAGTTTCAGTTACATCAGCTACATCACCCAGGAAGTCGCAGTGGGCGGAAGGTCTGTCGTGGACATCAAACTCCGTCCGGACAACACCCAGCTTGAAGAAGTCGTGGTCATAGGCTACGGCACAGTGAAGAAAAGCGACCTCACCGGCTCTGTTTCATCCATCAGCGACAAGGCTCTCAAGGATTTCAAGACAAGTTCCGTGGTGGAAGCCCTCGGAGGCCAGATTGCCGGTGTGAACATCACTGCATCGGACGGAACTCCGGGCGCGGGATATGACATCAAAATCCGTGGTGTCGGAACAGTAAACGGTGACTCAGCACCTCTTTTCATAGTTGACGGATTCGAGGTTTCCAGCATCGACTTTCTCGCAAGCCAGGACATCCAGTCCATCGACGTGCTCAAAGACGCATCCGCAGCCGCAATCTACGGGGCGCGTGCAGCCAACGGAGTCGTGCTCGTGACCACAAAATCGGGTAAAGAAGGCCTGCCGCAGATTTCCTACAACGGTTCGGCGAGCTACCGCCAACTCTCGAAAAGACTCGAAACCATCAGCGCCTACGATTTTGTAAGCCTTCAGCTCGAAACCAATCCTTCGAAATATGGAGACACCTATTTCAAGAGCGGAAACGACGAAAATGGGGTTCCATATAAATATCAGAGTCTCGAAGACTATCGCGACTTCCCAGACGCGATTGACTGGCAAAAAGAGGCGTTCCGTCCGACTTGGTCACAAAACCACGACATCAGCGTCCGCGGAGGCACGAATGTTTCGCAATACACGATTTCATATTCCTACTTCGACGAAGACGGTATTTTCGTCAACAGCGGCTACAAAAAGCACAATGCCAGAGTGAAAATCCGCCAGGAAATCACCAATTGGCTCATTGTCGACGGTTCCCTCAACTACACCAACTCCACCAAGACAGGAGCCGGCACGGGAGGCAGCCAACTTGCAAACCTCATTGCCTACCGCCCTGTAGGAGGCCTGAAAGTGAGCCAGTACGACCTTCGCCACCTGATGTACGACCCGACAGCCGCGGAAGAGTCCAATTTCGACTCCAACCGAATCAACCCGATAATCCAGGCTGAGTCTGTGGACAGCTCCACAAAACAGGAACAGTGGATTGGCAATGTGGCAGCGACAATCAAGTTCAACAAGCATCTCTCATTCAAGAGCGCAGCCACCTACAATACCAACTACCAGAGGCGCGACAACTTCTACCACGAGACCACCAGCAACGCCTACCGCGCAGGAGGTCCGTTCGGAGAGACCACTATGGCGAGGAACAAACGCTGGCAAATCAGCAACACCCTCACCTACCAGAACCGCTTCAAGAAAAAGCACAACGTGAATCTCATGCTCGGTCACGAGAGTGCCGGCACAGGCTACGAGTCGCTCCTCGGGCAGTCAAAGGACTTCCCGTTCGAGAACTTCGGCACCGACAACCTCGGCTTGGGAGCCACTCCGTCAAAGGTTAATACCACCCGCACAAAGAGTATGCGCCTTTCCTTCTTTGCAAGAGGCTTCTACAGCTATGACGACCGCTATATGCTCACCGCGACATTCCGCGCCGACGCCTCCACAGTCTTCTCACCAAAGCACAAATGGGGATTCTTCCCGTCATTCGCCGCTTCGTGGAATATGAAGAACGAGGCCTGGCTCAAGGACGTCGACCCAATCTCCACAATGAAACTCAGGGCAGGATGGGGAACGGTAGGAAACGATCGCATCACCAACTACCTCTCCATTGACCTCTACACCGACAGCAAAATCGGAATGGGAACGACCACCTACACCGCCCTCACTCCGAAACAGATTGCCAATTACGACCTCCGCTGGGAAGGTTCGATGACAACGAACATAGGTCTCGACCTCGGATTCTTCGACAACCGTCTCAACATCACTCTCGACGGCTTTGTGAAAGACACCAAAGACCTCCTCATCCAGCAGAAACTCGCCTATGTCACCGGTTTCAGCAGCCAGTGGCAGAATGTCGGCAAAATCCGCAACGCCGGAGTGGAACTGAGCATCAGCAGCATCAACTTCTCCCGCCGCAACTTCTCCTGGTCCACGGATTTCAACCTTTCGTTCATCAAAAACACGCTCGTATCCCTCCAGGACGGCACTGACTACATCGCCCGGAAGTCCGGATTCAACAGCAACTTCACCCAGGACGACTACATCTCCTACGTCGGCTCCTCACTCGGAGATATGTACGGATATGTATTCGACGGCGTCTATCAATACTCCGACTTCAATATGCTCCCGGACGGCACGCTCCAGCTCAAAGACGGCGTTGTGGACCTCAGCCCGAGAGGATACGCCCCTGTGCCGGGAATGACGAAGTATAAGGATATAAACGGAGACGGCAAAATCACCCCGGACGACAGGACCAGCATAGGAAACGGCTACCCTGACTTCTACGGAGGTATCACCAACCGCTTCCAGTTCTACGGAGTCGATTTCAGTTTTCTCCTCCAGTTCAGCGCAGGCAACGATGTCTACAACGCAATGAGGGTATTCCTCACCCAGAGCCGCAACGAGTGTACGAATATGCTCGCGGAAGTGGGCGACAGATGGAAACCGACTAACGCTTCGAACAAAGTTCCGTCCGCAACGGGATATATCCCTTATGACATCAGCTCCCGTTTCATTGAGGACGCATCATTCCTTCGTCTGAAGAACATAACCCTCGGCTACACCCTTCCGGAAAAATGGACGAGGAAGATATGGGTCAACAAATTGAGATTATATGTCTCCGCCCAAAATCTGTTCTGCCTGACGAAATACAGCGGATTCGACCCGGAAGTGAGTATGCTCAGCAGCCCTCTCACCCCTGGCTTCGACTGGGGTGCCTACCCTAAGAGCCGTGTGTTCACGATGGGACTTGACATTCAGTTCTAATGATTTCGGAGACAATTATTATGAAAAAGACAATTAAATATATGGCGGCTCTTGCCGCAATTCTCTGCTCAGTTTCCTGCTCCCTCGACGAGAAGAGCTTCACGGAAATCGAAAAGGACGAGTATATGAATTCTCCCAAAGAGGCTCAGAACGTGCTCCTCGGAGTCTACAGAAATCTCCAGGAAAACGCGATGTATGGAATGAACCTCTCACTCTACTTCACCCTCGGAACAGATGAGGCGAAGGTGGAGGGAAGCACCCCGAATTCTTGGAGAGACTTGCCTTGCAACACATTCTCCACCTCCAACAGCTATGTGGAGAACAGCTGGAAGGCACTCTACAACGCTGTTTACGATGCCAATGATTTCATCGAACGCCTCTCCCGCAAAGTTGAAACTTGGGAAGACAGCCAGAAAACCCTCGCGGCCATCTATATGGCAGAGGCACGCACGCTCCGCGCATTCTACTATTTCGAGCTCGTGAGATGGTTTGGCAACCCGGTGTTGATGGAGAACACGGCGCAGTCCAACATTCATCCGTCGAAGTTCACCCAGGTGGGACCGGAGAAGATTTATGAATTCATCGAGCAGGACCTCAAATATGCTGCGGAAGTTCTTCCTTGGGCTGTGGACGATGTCTACAGGACAGACTCACAATACAGGGTCTCCAAAGGCACTGCACTCGGGCTTCTGGCGAAAGTCTATGCGACTTGGGCAGGCTACCCTGTGCACGATGAAAGCAAATGGCAACTGGCCGCCAACACTGCAAAGATTGTTGTGGAATCCGGTAAACACCATCTTCTCGACGATTACGAGCAGCTTTGGAAAAACACCTGCAACAATGTCTGGGACCCGTCAGAAAGCCTTTTTGAAGTTTCATTCTACACTCCGACCATCAGCGGCAACGACCCTATAGGACGAATCGGAAAATGGAACGGTGTCACAGCAACAGACGGAGCCGGAGATTATATCCGCATCGCAGCCAACTGGAAAGCGCTCCCGACCTTCGCATATCAGTGGAAAAAGAGCGACCCTGAGGACAAGCGTTGGGCATTGTCTTTTGCCGACTACAAATACACTGCAAACGGAAAGACGGCTCTTGGCACCTACACTCCGACAGGTTCATCCACAAAGCAGGACCTCACTCTCGAGTTCGCCATCGCCGACGATGCCAAACCGGATTGGAGAGAGCCGTTCAACAACACTCTCACCCCTGCGAAATGGGATTTGGCAAAATATGTAAAGGAGCAGCTCAAGGACGCCAACTATTCCAATGTGAACTGGTATCTGTTGCGCTACTCAGATGTGCTCCTTCTCTATGCCGAGGCCCTCAACGAGTGGCACAAGGCGCCGTCCACAGACGCCTATGCGGCAATCAACATAGTGCGCCGCCGTGGCTACGGCCTCCCTACGGGCACAGCATCAGCAACGGCAGACCTCGCCACAGGATTGAGTTATGAGCAGTTCCAGCAGGCCGTCCGTGACGAACGCGCCCACGAACTCGCCTTCGAGGGACACCGCAGACAAGACCTTGTCCGCTGGGGCATCTACTACGAAACCATCCGCGAGACTGCAGCAAAGTGCTCCGAGTGGCACGAGCAGATGCCGTCGCTCTATATCATCGCCGACTACACGGTGAAGGGCCGCCACGAAGTGCTGCCAATCCCTCAGCGCGACTTGGATATGATGAGGCCAGGTGTGGTACAGAATGAGGGATGGAGATAAAGGCGGGGCGAGAAAGACTGATTTGAATAATGAATGATTAAAACACTACTAAAAGAATAACTATTATGGAAACTAAAAAATTTTATGCCCCCCCCAAGGTGGATATGATTGCCCTTAACACAGAACAGGGCTTCGCACAAAGTTTTGCATCGAAAAATGAGGTTTATAACATCTTCAACAACGACGATTCCGGTGTTGAGTGGAAATAAAAACGAGAGAATTATGAAAAAGTATTTCGCTATTCTGCTTGCTGCCACAGTAGCTGCGGTAGCCTGCAACAAGGAATCAATTGAAGAATCGACAAAGCCTATTGTCGAGGTTAAGTATGTTGATGTTGACTTCACTGCAAGTTTTGAAAAAAGCGAATTGGCATTAAGCAAGACATCTATAGGAGCAGACGGAGCAGTCTCTTGGTCAGATAGTGACCAAATTTCTGTCTTTGACAATTCTACAACAGCAACAACCCACAATAACCTCTTCTCATTTGCAGGAGGTCAGTCTTTCACTGGAAAACTCCCTGAAGATGGAGCAGCAGTGTTTGCGCTCTATCCTCAACGCAACAACGCGACTTATGCCGATGGAATAATCACAACTAAACTTTTTCCGGAACAAAATGCCAAAGTAGGCACATTCGCAGATGGTGTTGCGATTATGGCAGGAAAAGTGAATGGCAGGGAAATAGAGTTCAAGAATCTCTGCTCTCACATAAAGTTCACTCTTGAGCAGGAGGGTATCAAGTCACTGACTCTCATAGGAAACAAAAATGAAGCATTGTGCGGAAAGTTCGAAGTTAATCTAACTGGAGAAGAACCGGTCATTCAGGTAAAGACTCCTGAAACCTACGTTACTCTTCGCAATGAAGACGGTAGTGCTCTCGCTACAGGAGACTACTATTTCACCATTCTCCCGGTAGAATTCGCAGACGGATTCACAGTCATTCTATCCAAAAATGCCGATGGTTCACAGCTTGCTGCCAAGACAAATGGTATAGTAGATAAAATCAAAACAAGAAACACTGTCCTTGGAATGCCGGCAGTTCCAGCCGAGAAACTCCGTACACATCTGAACTATTTCGTCAAGTACAACGATGGATTTCCTGTTTCCATTGGTGAGACGAACGATGGAGGAGTTCAATTCTCCAAAGAATCCAATCCTGGCGGTATCCTTGTAAACAGCACGAAAAATAATACCCTAATCAAGAAAGATGGTGTATATTTCATTTGCAACGAAAACGACCCAGCACAGATTAAATATAATGAAACAAATGGTATTATTGTGTGCGGAGTTGACGCATCTGTCAAATCAAAAGTTGAAATGGCAAAAACACTACAACCTGCAACAAAGGGAGACGGGGTCATATTATTCGAAAACCTCGTTATTTCACCAGAGGCTACTTTTACTGGCGACTTTATAACACAGAAGAAAGCCGATGCGAATCCGGGGACCGAATTTGGTTCCATAGTATTTGACAATTGCAAAATAACTACTGCCAAAAATTTGATTAATATTAATAACAAGGAGACTTCAATAACGAGAGTTTCCGTAGTTAATTGCGATTATTTTGCAAAAGGCAATGCAAGTCGCGTTCTTTCATTTGGAAATAACGCAAGTACAGTTTCTGAACTAAACATTAGAAACAATATATTCGGCGTGGCAGAAGGTACGGTAATGACAGATTTTAAGGTTTTGCATTGTCCTGAAGGTACAGTTAGCGCTATTAATGTATATAGCAATACATTTGACAATACGACAATAGTAAATGCCGGATGTGTAATTATTAAAAATGTAGAAAACTGTCATATGATGTACAACCTCTTCAACGAAACCGTACTAAAAACCGCTAATTCTAATTTCGGTAATTACAAAGGTACAGCAGCGGCAGGCACAATAATGGGAGAGGTTACAAATAATTACTTTTACACAAGCGGGACATATAGTTTAATTAATGCTTTAAAACCACAAAAAACCGGCTCACCTGTAAAATTAAGCAAGACTCCTCTTTCAAGCGCTTGGGATCCATTCAATGGACAATATGGAATATACGATATAAATGCAGTAGACCCTACAAAACAACCATCAGAAGCCATATTACCAAAGATTGGTGCTCATCGCTAAACAATAGATGTCAAACATCGCAATACACAACAATCCCCGCCCGAAAACATCGTGGCGGGGATTGTCAATTTCATACGACCGACATCAATTTCACACAACCACCCAGTCCTCAATCCGGCGATTTGCCGTGGAGAAACTCACTCCGATTTTGAAGAGTTTCCGAGGGTCATTCACGAATGGTTTGGCATAGCCTTTTTCTTCGATTTGCTGCAATGCGGCTTCGGCTGTGTTGTCGATTTTAAGTTCGATGACGTAGATATAGTCAGAGGTTTGAAGCAGAAGGTCAATCCTTCCATTGCTTGTACTACGTTCTGCCTCGACATATTCCCCTAAAAGTTCCATTATGATATAAATCGCATACTGGAAATTCTTCTCCGAATCGCCTTGAATCTGATAGCTGGTATTCGCGAACAATGACTCCAGATCACGCATAAACTCCTCCGGACGGCCCGCCCTCAACGCCTTCGAGAGACGTGAAACCCGTGTATTGTCTTCCGCAGGATTCACCGGAACATAATAGGAATATATGAAATTGAGGAAGCCGTTTTTCACTTCGTCGTTCGGGAAGCCGAGGCGATATTCCTTGTATTCGCTGTCGTATCCCTTGATTGTGAGGTAGCCAGTCTGGAAAAACAGCGGAACCGGCCTGTTTACTATGTCCTGCATACCGCTCAGGGTCGCAGAGGAAACGACTACATTGTCGGACAAAGTGGTGATGTCAAAAGAAGTCTGCTTCATCACCTTCACCAGCATTGTCGGCGTTCCGGTCTCAAACCAATACTCCTTGAATTTCTTTGAACGGAAAGTGTTCAAGAGGCTGAACGGGTTATACACACCAGCGGTATCTTCAGAAAAATGATAGCCGTCGTACATATCCTTAAGCCTTTTGTAACAATCTTCCAGGCTAAGACTGTTCGCATCGGCAAGCTCGGAAATGCTCCCGTCGAAACACTCGTGAAGGTCGCGCTCGGATATGCCGCAGATGTCGGAATACTCCGCATCCATCGATATGTCATTCAGATTGTTGAGCCCGCTGAAGACGCTCAGTTTCCCGATTTTCGACACTCCGGTCAAAAAGCCGAAACGGATATTCCCATCCTTGGCTTTCATCACGCTGTAGAAGCCCTGAAGAGTGGATTTATAGTAGTCCACAAGCTCACTGTTCCCCAGATTGTCCACAATCGGCTTGTCGTATTCATCGACAAGAATCACTACTTGCCTATGAGTCTTTTCATACGCATTATCAATGACCTGCTTGAATCTCGTTTCAATATCCGGTGCATTGCCAGCGCCATAAAATGACTCCCAAGTCTTTATGTGATAATCTAGAACGTCTGCCAACGCTTGGGGATTGTCATATTTCTTTCCACTCAAGTCCAAATGCAAAACAGGATAGTCCGTCCAATCCTTTTCCAACGCCTCAATAGCCAAACCGGCGAACAAATCCCGACTTCCGCGAAAATAAGCCTCCATCGTGGACACAAGAAGACTTTTACCGAAGCGACGAGGGCGACTCAAAAAGTAGTATTTGCCGGTCGAAACCAGATGATGTATCACCGCAGTCTTGTCCACATAAACATATCCGCCCTTACGCAAATCCTCAAAATTCTGTATGCCAATAGGGTACAACATATCGCCTCCTGTTTTTCAATCCAAGCAAAGGTACGACATTTTTCACAAACATCAAGTTCAATTTCATCAAACCGCAGCAACGCAGCAATCCGCCCCAAACTAAATCCGGAGAGGGAAAGGGGAAAAATAGGGTGTGGAGTGCAAGGCGCACGGTGAAGATGAAACCGCAGCAACCTGTCGGTTGTGAGGATTTCATCAAACCGCGCAACGCAGCAATCCGCCCCTATTTTCCCCCTTTCCTCCCCCATTCGGTCGGGAGACAGCCCATATACCGCTTAAAGCAAGTAGCAAAGTAAGACGGACTATTGAAGCCCACCAAATCGCTGATGACAGAAATCGAATAGCGGCCGTCCTTGAGCAGCCGGCAGGCCTCCTTGAATCGTATGCGACGGATAAAATCGAGGGCCGACTCACCTGTGAGCGTCTTGAGCTTAAGATGGAGATTGGAGCGGGACATACCCATCTCCGCTGCAAAATCCTCTGTCGAGAAATCTGCGTTGTCCATGTTCTTCTCGACTATCGAGGCTGCCTTGGTTAGCAACTCCTCATCGTAGGCCGAAAGCCCGACCCTGCCGGATTCCAGTTCAGAGGACTTCGCGACCTTATCCATCACCCTTGCCCGTGTCCGCAGCATATTGCGTATCTTGGCCTGAAGGATGGAAAGCTGGAAAGGCTTCGACATAAAATCATCGGCACCGGCCCTGAAAGCGGCAAGCTGGTCCTTGTAGTCAGTGCTTGAGGAAATCATGATTACAGGAATGTCCGACGTTTCGACATTCTGCTTTAGCCTCATGCACAACTTGAGGCCGTCCATCACCGGCATGTTCAGATCGGTAATCACAATGTCAGGAAGCGACTCGCCCACTGCAGAGAGAGCCTGCTCTCCGTCCCTTGCAAGGCGGATTTCAAAACTGTCCGAGAGTGAATCGCGAAGATAGACGGCTACATCCTCATTATCCTCGGCAATCAGCAGCGAACCGCCGGTTTCCTCCGGGACAGGCGACTGGCCGCCTTCATTATCTTCCCCTTCAGCATCCCCCGGATCCAGCACATACCGGTCCTTCGCATTTGCCGAATGAACTTCCTGCACACCTCCGAGTTCTTCTGCGGAGTAGGCGGACGGAGTCTGAGGGAGATGTATCGTGAATGTTGAGCCACGTCCAGGTTCACTGTCCAGTTCAATCGTGCCGTGGTGCAGTTCCACGAGCCTTTGGACGAGCGACAGTCCTATGCCGCTGCCGATATTGTCGCGCTCCACCTGATAGAAGCGCTCGAAAATCTGCTTCTGCCTGTCTTTAGGGATGCCGGCTCCCGTGTCTGATACTTGCAGAACAAGCTCTGCCGGAGTGAGTTCGGCCGAAAGCGTGACTGAGCCCGAATCCGTGTATTTGAAAGCATTTGAAAGCAGATTATTGAGAATCAGTTCAAGGTATTGCGCATCCACAAATGCCGCAGCGTCCCCAATTGATGATTCCAGACGATACTTGAGCTTTTTCTTCTGCGCAAGAACCTCGTAGTAAGACCAATTCTCGCGTATTATCTTCATCACCGGCTCCGGACGCACACTGAGCCGGAAAACGCCAAGTTCCGCACGTCTGTAGTCGATGAGTTGGTTCACCAGATGTAGCAGGCGCCTGGCGTTGCGGTCAAGATATTTCAACTGGCGACGCATCCATAGGTCGTTACACCGCGCGATCATTTCCTCAAGCGGATTGACAATCAACATGAGAGGAGTGCGCATCTCGTGCGATATGTTTATGAAAAAGCGCGTCTTCATCTGCTGGAGTTCCTCCCGATGAGTCTGCTCCTGGATGTCCAGTTCCTCTTTCTTCTGCCTGTCCTTACGTCTGGAGATTAAAAGATACAACGCCACAAATGTGAGCGCGATCATAAATCCGAAAACAATCAGAGCAGGCACAGTCCTATACCACACCGGACGGACCATTATCCTCAGCGTCGCCTCTGAACCACACCATTTTCCGTCGCTGTTGGCAGATTTCAACCTGAAGAGATATTCACCATGAGGAAGATTTGACCATGACGCTGTCCTCTGTGAAGTGGTCTCCGTCCAGTCTTCGTCATATCCCTCAAGCATATAGGCAAACGTGTCGTGATGTCCGGAAAGATAGTTTGGAACAGAAAAGGACATGGAGAAGGAGTTTCTGTCGTATGACAATACTATCTCGGACCCATTGAGGCGGACGCTCTCAGAAGCATATTTTCCGGAGAGACGGAAGCCGGTAATCACCGGCTGCGGAGAATAGGGATTATCGGAGAAGAGTTCCGGGCTGAAGACTGTTATGCCGTCAATTCCGCCGAAAAGGATTTCTTTACTGTCTCGGCGAAGGCTCGATGAAGGATTGAACTGGTTACCGGAAAGTCCGTCTTCAACGGTGAAGTTGCGAAACGAGGTGGTGAATGGATTGAAACGGCTGATTCCCCTATCGGTGCTTATCCATATCATTCCATACTCATCGGATTCAATTCCGTCTACTATGTTACTTGGAAGCCCTTCGTCAACGGTGTAGTGACTCCATTCTGCAGTAGAAAAACTATAGCCCCAAAGTCCCTCACGGGTTCCGACCCAGACCGACTTTCCTGGAACTTCGAGAAAAGCGTGGACATAGAGTCCTGAAGGAACCTCGATTTCACGGCAAAGCGACAGACATCCGTCCGAGACGGAAAAAACCGCCAGTCCATTGCCCCCACCGGCCCACAGACGACCGGAAGAATCAAGCAAAATGGAACGCGCAGAGTTCATCGCTGAGGACTTTGCAGAACCGGAGAAGCCTGGGACGGATATTTTCCCTGTTCGTCGGTCAAAGAGCCTTACTCCTTCAAGAGTACCGAGCCAAAGCATCGATGAAGAAGGTTTCGGAATGATGGAATACACATCCAGCAGACGCTCCCCCGCTGACGATGCTTCTGAGCCAAAGCGCTTGATTGCACCGGAATCCATGCTGATGCAGGAGAGGCCACCGGCATGCGCGCCCACATAGACCTTGCCGGCTGCATCGTCCACCCAAATAGCCTTGACATCGTTTGACTCGGGAGAATTGCCGTCGCCAGACTTCATAGGCCAATAACGGAATGTCCCCTTAGAACTATCCCAAAGGTTAACCCCTCCGGTGTTTGTTCCAATCCAAACCCGTCCGTCAGCATCTTCCGCCATACAGCTCACCACATTATCGTTCAAGGAGTTAAGATATTGCTGACGGTGTAAGGTGCTGAAATGGTTGCGAAGCGGATGCCAATAGTTCAGCCCGCCGAAATAGGTTCCGAGCCACATTCCGCCCTGGCTGTCGCGACAGATGCTCCTCACCGAATTCTGTGACAAGGCTCCTTCGCGAAAACTGTCACTGAGCACCGGTGTGAAACTTCCGTCTTCAAGAATGCTGAGTCCTCCGTAGGTCCCCACCCAAAGACGCCCCGAATCGTCGGCTGCGAGCGAGCGGACGAAACTGGAAGGAAGTCCGTCGCGCGGGGAAAACCTGTCTGCGGCCACGCAATATTTGCCGTTAAGTTCAAGACGCCACAATCCGTCTCCCTCCGTTGCAATCCAAAGAGTCTCCCCGTATGGAAAGATTGAATTAATCGGTTTCACGGAAGTAAACTCCGGCACTTTCCGAATCTCACCGTCAACAGTGTCGAGCCGGAACAAACCGGCCTCATCTGTCGCTATCCACAGCGAGTTTCCGTCCCGGCACAGCGTTGTCGTAAACACTCCACCACCAAGCCCCCCGCTTCGCCATGTTCCTGTTTCCGGGTTGAAAATCAAAAGTTTGCCGTCCGCAGCGATATACAAGTCTCCGCCATCGGCGGCAGCTATCCCGCCGACCTCCCCGACAGCCCAGTTACGGAATGAATCCGACGCCGCGTCATAAAGGGACAGCCCGCCAGGTGTACCAAGCCAAATCCTGCCATCGCTGTCGGAAAAGACGTGTCTGACAATGTCTGAAGATATGGACGTGCTGTCCGATGGACTATGACGCCACACGAGGAAGTCGTAGCCATCGTAGCGGCTGAGTCCGTCCATCGTTCCGAACCACATAAATCCGGTGCTGTCCTGGCAGATTGAAAAGACTGTACTCTGCGACAGACCGTCCTCGACGGAAAGATGGCTGAAATATGGCATTCTGAACGCTGTTGTCAGTCCGATTGTAAGAACAAGAGCTACACAAGACAATACACTCCGCAACACGGGGATAAACCCGCGCTGCGGAGTGTCTATGTGGTCAGAATGAGTTGCCATATTTCTGAATTTGATGTTCAGAGATAATTTCTTCTACCTCATCTCAAGATAAGGGATTTCGTCTTTGTCGGCATAGTTGAGATTCTCGCCGCCCATTCCCCAGATGAAAGAGTAGTTGCGTGTGCCCGCCGCTGCGTGGATTGACCACTCCGGAGAAGTCACCGCCTGCTCGTTGTGGAGCCAGATGAGCCTCTCTTCCTGAGGCTCGCCCATAAGGTGGCAGATGGCATTGCCCTCGGCAACATTGAAGTAGAAATAAGCCTCCATACGGCGGGTGTGGGTGTGTGCCGGCATCGTGTTCCAGACAGAGCCCGGAGCAAGTTCAGTGAGTCCCATCTGGAGCTGGTTGGTTCCGCCTCCCTTCACTCTGCTGAGCACCGGCCAAACGATGAGCTGGTTCACAACGCGGTCGTTAGAGTCTTCCATCTTGCCGTAACGGTCTGAAATCGCGATGGCATATTTTTTCGGGTCAGCCTTTTTGTCTGTCGTAATCAACTGAGTGACATACTCTTTGTAGGCAGGCGCCGAATTGATGTAGAATTTCGCCGGTTTCTGCGGGTCCACACTTCTGAAAGTCACTTCCTTCTTGCCGCAGCCCACATAAAGAGCCTCTTTGTACTTGAGCAGATACTCTTTTCCATCCACCGTCACCACTCCGTCGCCCGCAATGTTGATAACTCCAAGTTCCCTCCTGTCGAGAAAATGCTCAGCCTTGAGAGCGTCGAAAGTCTCGAGAATGAGAGTCTTGTTCACAGGCATCGCGCCTCCGTAGATGAGACGGTCGTAGAGAGTGTATGTAAGATTGATTTCATCCGCCGCCATCACCTTCTCCATAATGAATGAAGAGCGAAGACGTTCTGTATCATAATGTTTTACATCGTCCGGATGGCAAGCCGTCTGGATTTTACAGTTCACCTGTCCGAATGCGCCGATAACCGAAAGCGACGCAAGAATAGAGAGTATAATTTTTTTCATATCCTTATATTTAAATTTATATATTCATTCGTATTCATCCCCTGTTTCGGGATTATTCTCCACCAGTTATGGGAATATTCCACTACTTTCCTGGAATATTCCACCACCCGGAAAAGACTATTTTGTTCCACATGGTTTTTCAGTCTCTGCAGCAGCGGCTTCCACATTCTTCTGAGACTTCACAATCTTGAAACGGTTCCAAACCATAAGTGCAGCCGTAGAGAGCACAAGCACCACGATTCCAATCCATTTGCAGCTGTGAGTAAGGTGGAAAATCGCCCAAGCGAGAGGGCTGGAAGCAAAGTCTAACGAACCACCCTGGAAGCCTTCCGGAATTGCCACCGCGGTGTCTCCGGTCTGAGCGAAAACATCCTGAGCCGCAAGGGTGAAATGCGGAGCCAGGTCTGTCACAAAATAGAGTCCGCCGACAATCATCACAAGACCGATAAGGAAAGTCTTCAGCACATTGCCCTTGGTAACCGGGAGAATCATCGGGAAGATATAGAACATTCCGGCAAGAGATGCGAGCGGAAGGAATTCATTTCCGGGAAGAACCACAGCGAGGATGAGAGTGACAGGAATCAGGAGCAAAGACACCACGAGAGTGGTCGGATGGCCGAGCACCAGCGCCGGACTCATTCCGATGCTGATACCTGCAGAGCCTTTGAACTTACGGTCAATCAGCGATTTGGTCGCCTCTGAAATCGGTTTGAGACCTTCGATAAATAGAGATGTGATGCGAGGGATGAGCTCCATCACCGCACCGATTTTGATGCCCAGACCGAGAATATATGGAATTTTCTCCACCAATTCGCTCCAACTTGCGCAAGACAGGCAGCCGATGATGACTCCGATGATGACTCCAAGGAAAAGTGGCTCTCCGAAGAGTCCGAATTTCTTTTTCATACCCTCAGCGTCGATGTTCAGTTTGTCAAAGCCCGGAATCTTGTCAAGACCGGCGTTGATTGCCTCAGCAAATGGCACAAATCCCTGGCAGAAAGGCTGCGGAATGGATATTCCCTCCATACCCTCATAGAATCCCTGGAATTTGGATGCGGTGCGGTCGGCAAGGACAAGGGTGATGATATAGCAGATAATCGCCGCGAAAAATCCCCAGAAAATGCTGTCCATCGCAAAATAGACCACCGCTCCGATGAAGGCGAAATGCCAATAGTTCCACAGGTCGATGTTGACCGTGCGGGTGGTCTTGGTCAGTAGCATCAGAAGGTTCACTCCAAGGCAGACCGGGATTATGAGCGCACCGACGGCAGTGTTGTAGGCAACGGATGCGGCAGCAGGCCATCCCATATCGAAGACCTTGAGCTGAAGTCCGTAAATCTCCACCACCTTCGAAAGTGCAGGTCCGAGAGCGCTGGTGAGAAGTCCAGTGATGACAGAAAGTCCGACGAATCCCACTCCTACGAGCAAACCGCTTTTGAGCGCCTTAGCGGGCTTGATTCCGATGCAAATGCCTAAAATCGTGAAAATGACGGGCATCATAACGGCGGCGCCGAGCCCGATGATGTAGCTGAAGACTTTTTCCATAAATGCGTTTGTTTCTCAAAAATTTCTGCAATATTACGAAATAAATCCGAATATTCCGTGTACGCACACGGAATATTCGCAGCTAAGCCTGAAAAACATAACCGCAGGTCGTGAAATCGTTCGGAGACAAACTCCTATTGTTCCTCTATGTTATTTGCCTCGTTGATTTCCTTGAAGTAGTTGTGTACCCGACTCAGGCGAATTGACGCCCCGACGAGGACTGCTCCGAAGACGATAAGACTGATGCCAAGAAGGATTACGACCACATTGACGCCAAGAGTGAACGGATTAAGGACAATCAGGATGGAGAGGATTAGCAAGAGTATCCCGCCGCAAATCAGCCAGCCTGAGCCTGAAACCTTGAACGCACTCATGTCACCTGCAAGGCCGATAATCATGAAACTGTGGTAGATGAGCCAAATGCCGAGGAAAATCGGAAGCGTGACCATCGTAACCTGAGGCCATGAGCAGAGCATGATGCCGACAATGACATCGAGTATGCCTCCCACGATGTTGTAGCCCCTCATCATGAACCAGTTGCGACTGCTCACTGCCACGGCGAGTTCAGTGACGCCAGTAACGAGCATGATGACTCCGAACATAATGCTGAAAACATAATAGCTGTCAGCTGGGAAACAAAAAACTGCTATGCCCGCAGCTATGCCGAGCAGTCCGGCAACAAGAAGCAGCCACCAGTTCTTCACCGCCTTGGCAGCCTTGCCTGTCATCTGTGAAATAAAATCTAACATAATACAAACTCTTTATAAAGTAAACATACTGTCGTGGAGCGTCCATTCCAAACTCTGGAATCCCGCCCTCACGAAAACACTGCCACAAATTTAAAGCCGAAAATAATTGAAAATTTGACGCAGTTTATTTTTTTTCATGTTTCGAAACAACTATATTTGCACTCACGCTCGCTTATTGAGGGCTTTTTTGTACTAAAATGAAAGGACTTGTCAGAATAATTGCAGTTTTCGCTGCCGTGTTTGCCTTGTCAGGGACACGCGGAGGGGCGAGTCTATCTGACAGGGAAGCCAAAACGGAATTTCAGGAGGCCTTCATTTTTCAGGAAACGGAAGATTGGGAATTTGACCGCCATGAGTTTCCTGCCCTCAACAACGGTGGTCTTGCATTTTCTGTCGCAAGAACTGTCAGCGAAGCATCGAGAGTCCGAAATCTTTCGGAAGAAAGGAATGGCAGTTCTCAGCACCCCCGCACCGGTTTCTGTCGCAGCGGAAAGATCGTCTGCACGGCGCGCTCGGGCTACTTCGTCATAGACAGGATCATAGTGCCGATTCCCGGCTACCTGTCAGGACTGTCTTCGTCAGTAATTCTCAGACGTCTGAGGATTTAGGTTATCATTCCCATTCACAGCACAGCCTCTGCCGTTCCGTTCAGCAACGGAGGGGCATTTTACATCAATAACCCTAAACAAACTTATTATTATGACAAAGGATTTCAAGAGAGTGCACAATGCTCTCGACATCATCATATCATCGGCTCTCGTGATCGCGGGAGTAATCACAGTCATCATCCCGTCTTCAGTTGGCGTCAACATTCTCGGATGTTGCCTCGCATTCTGCGGTGTGATACTTTTTTTCACAACAAAGTCCGGCTACAAGGACTGCGGCTCCGGACTATGTTTCTCCAAGAAGAGCAAGTATTTTCCAGCAAGCCGCAAGTCAGAAATTCTTGAGGCGCTGAAAACCGACCCGTCCAAGATGGATTGGAACGAAAGCGAGACCGGAAACGGGCTCAAGGTCGACATCTTCACCAACAAGAAGCAGAACCTCGTGTTTGTCCACTGCGCGGAATACATTCCCTACAGCTATCAGGACTGCTCCGACTGGTTCGCGTTCAGCCTCGCCCAGGTCGGAAACCTGACAAAATAGGATTATAATAAAAAGCAGAGGCAAAGGGCCTTTTAGGCGCCCCGTCAAGCGATTAGTACCAGCACCTGCGCCGCAAGAATGCGCAAAAACATCGACAACGGATAAACCGTCGAATATGCAACCGCAGCCTCGTCACTTTCGCAAATGGAATTGGCGTAAGCAAGTGCAGGCGGGTCGGTGGTGGCACCGGCAATCATTCCGATGATTGCAAAATAGTTCATGTGCAGAACTAGTCTCGCAAACGCCGCCACGACCAGAAGCGGAAGGGTCGAGATTATGAAGGCATAGAGAATCCACCAGTAGCCGCCGTCCATAATGGTCTCGATGAAACCGTCGCCGGCACTGATGCCGACAGCCGCGATGAAGAGGCAGATGCCGACCTGACGCATCATGAGATTAGCTGACGGGGAGATGCCTGTTCGCAGCCCGACCTTGGCGCTGAAAGCCGAAATCAAAATCGAAACAATCAGCGGACCACCGGCAAGTCCGAGTTTCACCGGGACAGACATTCCCGGAAAGAAAATCGGAATGGAGCCAAGAAGCACACCGAGCATAATGCCGAGGAAAACAGGTCCGACGTCCGGTGACTCGATTTTCTGCGCGACAGCCGCTTTGGCCTCGTGATCAATCTTCGTGTCGTGCCGCTGTTCCTTGTCTAGGCTGATGCGGAAAACCACTCGTATGAATATGACGCTCAGAACTATGCCCATAACACCCATCGGGTAGGCAACTGCATATCCACAGGCAAACTTCGCGTTGTTCAGTCCCTCATTAAGGTCGGAAAAAGTCTGCTGCGCCGCGCCGAGTCCAGGGGTATTGGTCACTGAGCCGTAGAGCACGCCTGTCATCGCGAAAAGGTCTTCACCGGTGACGACATGAATCAGATATGCGGTGACGGTTCCGAGCAGCACTATGCCTGTCGCGAGCAGATTCAGCGTCACTCCCCCACTCTTGAAGGAAGAAAAGAAATGAGGTCCGACCTCAAGACCTATCGAGTAGACAAATAGTATGAGTCCGAATTCCTTGACAAAATGGCAGGTCGTCGGGTCAAGCGTGAATCCGAGCTGACCGAGGAATATGCCGATGAAAAGAATCCAAGTCACGCCAAGTTTCACGCCCCTTATCTTGATTCTGTCACACAGCAACCCAGCCGTGATTGTCAAGGCGATTATTATTATCGAATGTGCCACACCCTGTCCGGACACAAGATTATTCAACCATTCCATTGTATCTGTTTTAGAGTACATTGATTCGGAGTTTGCTCACCGTGTCGGTTTCGCAGAGTATGCGAATGAACTCCTTTGCCGATTTTTTTCTGTAAGACCCCTTGAGTATATGGAAAGAGCCCTCCATAAGATTGTGCTCCGCCTCAATCGGAATCGCCTTCAAGTAGTCGTGTGACTGAATCGAAGCCGACGAAAGCACCGTCGCAAAATTGCTGTTGTACACAAGACGCAAAAGCGGAGTTATGAGGTCGAACTCCATTGCCGCCTTTAGTTCAACTCCCTGAGCCTTACACATTTCGTCCAAAAGATTTCGTGCCTGAAGCCCCTTTGAAGGAAGTGCAAGACGATACTTTGCTATATCCGCCACAGTCACGCTCTCAAGGGAGGAAATAGGATTGTCTTTCGACACGACAAATGAAAGTTTGTCGTCGAAAATGACGTGCGATTCAATCAGCGAACTCGCAACTGACGGCTTGTAGGAAAGGACGAAATCGAGTTCATGCTTGAGAAGTTTGTCGAGAAGCTCGCCCATTGTCTTGTAGTGAATCTCCAGTTCGATGCCAGGATACTGTTTGTTGAATTCCAGAATCGCCTCGACCATCATGAGGGAGAACGAATGCGTCACGCCGATTTTCAGACGTCCGCATTTCATGTTGCTCAGGTCATACATTCTGCTGACACAGTTCTCTGCCTGATAGAGAGCCTCCTGCGCGAAAGGGAGAAGCTGCTCACCTGCTTCGGTGATTAGAACCCCGTGGCTGTTGCGCGAGAAAAGTTCCACTCCAAGATCGTCCTCAAGTTGCTTTATGGTGGCCGAAAGAGTGCTCTGAGTAATACAGAGTTCACTGGCCGCCGCCGAAAAGTTAAGTGTCTGCGTGAGCTTTACAAATGCCTGTAGATGTCGTAATTCCATAATTATTGCATCAATACGATTACTCCGTTCTGAAAACTAAAAATGCAGGTAAAATCTACCTGCAAATATAGTCCAATATTTTGATATGTCAGAGATTATTTGACAACCGCGTCACTAGTATTACCGTGATGTCTGAATTCGAATGAGAAATGCTTTCCGGCCTTTGCGTAAGCGTTGAACAATGAGGCAATCACACAGATAACAACCAAAGAAAGAAAAATTGCCGTTTTCATAATACCTTATTTATACCATTAATTTTTTCGGCAACAAAGATATATCATAGTTCCAAGCACGCCAAACAACGGTTATGAAATCTTCCTATCACGGCAATCGCAAAAACCGATTACAATCCTCACTCCTCTTCCCGGATGTGGTCGGCGTAGACAGCCCATTTATCCTTATAGACTGTAGAACAGCCTTTCGGGACATAAATTATGTAGCTGCCCGCTCCTGCGAAAGAACTTGAATCCACTTTTGCCGGGGTGTTAGACAATATATGATATTCAGTAATATTCTCACAGCCATAGAACACGCCAGGGCCTATTGTAGTGGTATTTTCTGAGATTGTAACCACCTTCAGACTTGCGCAGTTCTTGAAACAATAATCATCAATCTTTTCGAGCGGTGCTCCGGTCATGTCAACTGACGTTATCTTTGCATTTACGAATGCCTGATTTCCGAGCGCCGCAATTTTTTTGAGACGAAGGTCTCCAGTGATTTTCCAGCATTGCAAGAAAGCCATGCTACCGATTGATTCCACTTTTTCAAAGTCAGACAAGTCGAATACTATTTTTCTGCAATTGCCGAAAGCACTCGCGCCGATAACGGCAGGCAGTGTGATGCTTGCATTAAGTTCCATGCAGCCGCAGAACAAATACTCAGGAATTTCGGACAATGACGCGAGCGAACTGTTTATCTCGGTCAGAGCCCCGCATCCATTGAAAGCGCCCTTTTCGATCGTCTTCAAATTGCTCAAATCCATTTCTTTCAGACTGGAACATCCGCTAAAGGCAGCTTCACCTATATCGGCCAAGTTTTTTGTGTTTCCGACAGATTCAAGCTTTGTATTACCTTTGAAAGCTTCGCCTCCTATTGTGGTGACGGCGCCAAGGTCAATTGATTTTAACGTGGAGCTGGAATTAAATGCCCGATATCCGACTTCAGTGACTTGGGATGTATTGTTAATTTCTCCCAACATTGATTTCATGAAACTATAGTCTGAGATGATCTTAATGGAATTAGGGAGCGTTATCTTCCTGATTGTTTTGGCCTGCCAACTTGGAGTGGAGCTTACATTTGTAAAATACTGGAACTCATTGAATGGTGCTCCTTTACTTGGCCAATTATCAGAGATAAAATCAGCCATTCCAGCCTTATCCACCGCAGCGGCCTGAGCCCGCGTCAGATAGCCGTCCGAGCCGAATTTCTTGGCCAGCAGTGTGCCGAGTTCGGCATTTTCAAACTCGATGACATTGAAGTCCGTCTTGTCGAGATTCAGTTTGAGCGTAATCTTGTGGCCAGCGATGAGGTTGCTGCCGGCAATGACCTTAGTCTGCGTGAGGGCCTTGCCGTCCTTGGTGTATGTGATGTCAACCTTGACTTTCGTTCCGCGCAAATCCACAGGGGCCACAACGGCGCATTTTCCCTGAAACTCGCTGCCGAGAGATGCAACGGGGTCTGAAACGGACACCTGACAGTACCTTGTACCGCTCTCGGATTCCGTCAGAGCGCCAGTCTCGCCGGAAAGGACATATTCTCCCGTAAAGAGTTTCGTCTCATCAAGGCTTGTCAGCGTCACTTTCGCCACAGGACATCCCACGAGTTCCTCTGACTTGAGCTGGAAGTCTATGTAGGCACAGCCATGCCTGAATGTCAGACCACACTTGACCAGATCGACCTTGGTTCCTGAAAACGCCGCGCTCATGTAGCCCCATTTCCCGGTCCTACCGTCCTGCTCGGCGGTAATCTCAGCCACCGGAGCACCATCGGCGGCGGTCACGGAAGAATAAGGATAATATGCTGTAAATGCAATCGCTGTCTCATCCGTCACTTCGGCTTCATCTTTGACCGGCACCGTAATCGTCGCCGACGCCTTACCGTCAAACTCATCCTTAATTGTGTAGACAGAGCCTCCTGAAACAACGCTCCCGTCGTCCGCGACAAACCCCACCCGGTCACCTTTGGCCCAGAGTACGTTCACGCCGTCAATTGCAGTTTTCGTCACCTCCGGAACGCCCGCGTTTACTTCAATCCCGCGGACATTTCCGGCAGGCAGCTGCTCCTGCCCATGATTTTCTATGTTTTCCTTGCTGCAAGCGGCTGCGACAAAAACAGTCAGCGCCACAATAAAAATAATATCCCTTCTCATTTCTTCAAGATTAAGCCGTTAATACTCCGCAGTCTCGTCGTCGCCCCAATAACCGTGCGTAAGACTCTGTGCCGCGCCCATCGGGCTGCCTGCGAAACCACGCTCGGCGCCAATTTCGCAAATGAAAAATTCCGGTGCGGAATACGCCCGGAAAACAATGTTTTTGCCGTTCATTTTCTTAATGTTAAAAATCGTTCAGCAAAGGTAGGGTGAGGTAATATATTCTCCTAAAAATTATTGTCCCATTTTGTTCCTCTAAACGACAAAACACCGTATGGATGTTCCTCTAAGGCCAGATATGTTCCCTTAACGCCAACCCTGAGCAGGGGCGACGGGATGCGGATCATGCTCGACAAGCGAGACTCCCTTCACAATCTCCGAATCAATCTCTCCGACATACTTTTTTGCCTTGTAGTAGGCAGTCCTCGAAGAGAAACCTGCTTCCTCCGCAACCTCTTCCTGCTTTGCATGAGGATGAGCCTCCTTGTAGAGCCGGGCATATTCGAGACGGAACATGTTCACAAGGTTATAGTAGCCCACGCCGGAAATAAAACTGCTTGCCTTTCCCATATCCCCGTTGCCGACGTCAAGAAGCACTTCACTCTTGAAAAGGTGCGGCTCCCGGAAACGGCGGCGTATCACCGCCAGAACTCTTTCCTTCACCGCGGGGTCAGCCTCTGTACATCCGGCGCTCCCCGAAGACTGCCGGCGACCCTCGATTTCTTTGATTTCCTCCTCGCTTTCCCTTTCAAGCAGGCGCGTCGTCTCATCAATTGCCTTCGGAGACTTCACTCTCTGCGGATGGAGAATTATGCACAGGAAATAGACCATCCACAGCGACGCGAGAATGTCAACGGCAAACTTGACCCAATGGTTGCCGGACAGAAACACTGCCCACATGCCGGCAACCCAGGCAAACGGCATGACAACCATCATACGCGCAAAACTGTAGGGAAAATCTTCCTCATTGGAATAATTCTCCGTATTGAAATGGTCAATCATCCGTTTCAGGCACGCCAGAATCCAGACCATCATGCAATTCAGCACGACGCTCAACACCCCTGCCGCGACATACAGTTCCTGGCTGTGTTCGGCAATCCACCGGTCACCGCCAGCGAGAAGAGCGATGAGAAGCGCAGTCAGAAAGAGTGTCGACACGCTGAGGAAAACGCCCCACATGACTTTGTTTCCTTTTCCGAAGTTGTCGAAATAGCGTCTGATAAGCAGAGTGAAACCGGTCGGATAATAGATTATCCCCCAAATGCGTACGTATGTCCAGACACCGGCATTTTCCGGTGCAAGCACGTATGGAAACAACATCGCGACGGCCGCATAGAACACCGTCACCTGTTTTCTTGCCGGGTAGAAGTACTCCTCGCGTTCCGAGAACGGCCTGCACATGTGACGGAACCTGATGAATCCGCCAATAAGCCCAGTGACGATGAAAACAAGACCGGCCCCGGCAAACATTTCGCCGGAATCTATGTCTACGGGAAACATATCTAAAGTATTTCGCGGCGCATCCGCGACTTAGGAATACCCAACTGGTCACGGTACTTAGCGATGGTGCGCCGAGCGACATTATAGCCCTTGTCATTCATCATGTCCACAATCTCGTCGTCGGTGAGCGGCTTCTGCTTGTTTTCTCCATCGATGATTTCCTGAAGAATCTTCTTGAGCTCACGTGTGGAAACATCCTCACCGGCCTGGTTCTTAATGCTTTCGGAGAAAAAGTATTTAAGAGGAAATATGCCGAAATGAGTCTCGATGTACTTGCTGTTCGCGACACGGGAAACCGTGGATATGTCATACCCCGTCTTGTCGGCTATATCCTTGAGAATCATCGGCTTGATTTTCGTCTCATCCCCATCGAGGAAATAGTCGCGCTGATAGTCGAGTATCGCCTGCATCGTTGTCATCAGCGTCGTGTGGCGCTGACGGAGGGCATCGACGAACCATTTTGCGGATTCAAGCTTCTTCTTCACAAAGGTAGCGGCCTCTTTCTTCGACCTCTCCGATGAATTCGAAGCCTCCATAAGGATGTCGGCATATTTGTGATTGACCTTCACTTCCGGAACGGAAAAGCGCGGCATCGTAAGAACGAACTCGCCGTCTACTACGTCAAGTACGAAATCCGGGACAACCTGCTGAGTGTGGTCACTGTAGGCGTCAGAAACCTGCCCACCCGGAGTCGGGTTCAGCTTTAGGATGCGGGACATTGCTGTCTTGAGCCTTTCAGGCGTCATTCCCGTCTGAACCATTATACGGTTGAAGTCCTTCTTGGTAAATTCCGAGAAATGATCCCGGATAATCTTTCTCGCGTCCTCGACGACCGGGCTGTCCTTCAGCGTATTCAACTGAATCAGAAGGCACTCCCGGAGATCGCGCGCGCCCACGCCGGCAGGTTCAAATGTCTGGATTACCTTCAGCAGGGACTCCACTTCCTCGTCCGTAGTCTCTATCCCGGCCCTAAAAGCCATCTCGTCCACGAGTTTGTCAATGTCACGGCGAAGGTAGCCGTCGTCATCAAGACTGTAGATTATGTAGTTCGCTATGTCACGCTGGTGCGGCGTAAGATCGCGGAAGTTCAATTGCTCCTTCAGATTCTGAGGAAAGGACTCCTGAACGGAGAAAGTTTCGCGCTTAGGACGGTCGTCGTATTTGCTGTAGTTGTCGGAACGCAGGCGATAGGAAGGAATCGGATCGTCCTCCTTGTAGTCGGAAAGCGAAACCTCGCGGGAATTCTCCCCGCTTTCCTTGCTGTCATCTTCCTCAAGCACAGGATTTTCCTCCATTTCCTGACGGACACGCTGCTCAAGACTCTGAATAGGAAGCTCGATAAGCTTCGCTGTCATTATCTGCTGCGGGGAAAGTTTCTGTATCTGCTTCTGTTCTAATGCCTGTCTCAACATAGGCCTAATTGTTTAAGTTTTCCACCGGACGTAAAACCCGAACAGTGTCAACCACGTATGTACATCCGGCATCTGCCGCCGGCCAGTTGATTTTTTCCTTCACCATGAGCGCCCTCGGGAACTCGTTGCGCAGCTTCACGAGCAGAGCCATCGCCTCCGAGCGCGTACGAAAGTCACCCACCGTCACTTTGAAATATGGGTTGGCATAAGTCCGATATGCCGGATTTCCGTGATATCTGGATTCAAATCTCTTCATGACGGCCTCCGACTCTCCTCGCGAATTCTGTCCGTTGTCGAAGAATATGCGCACGCGGTAACCGGAAATGGAACGCGAAGAATTCGTGGAAACCTGCGCATCCAGAGCCGACTTTATCTGCGAAGACTGGGACAAACTCACATCCGCGGCATCGCCCGCAGAGCGCGAAGGCATCACATCCCACACCGACTTTCCGACAAGTGTGGAGTCCGCCCCGGCCACCGGTCTGTAGACAAGAGAGTCCACAACCATATATCCATCCGGCACAACGATATCCTGCGCCGAAGCCGCAAGGCAGCCGACGACGGCAAAAAACATGACAAGGAATATCCGTTTCATCGTTTCACCATGTTTAAGAGTTCTGTCAGGGACATCGTCCGGCTCACATCCCGCCTGATTCCAAGCCCTTTTCCCGTGGCGGAAATCAGCACCGTGAATTCATCGGAAGAACCGCCCAGAGCACCCACGACCTGAAAGAGGGCCGCTGCGGAAGAAAGCGCCGCATGCCCGGTGAGAAGGTATATCTCGTCCGTGTGCCCATCTATCGTGAAAGGGTCAAGAACGAAACTTCCAAGCTCCGAATCCTTGTAGAAGAGCCTCGCCGTGACATCCGTGAGTTCCAACTTTATCGTTGGATTATGAACGCCCACATAGAATGACGCATCCAAAGCCTTGAGTCCCTTCGGCGCCACCTTTTCCACCGCAAACGAAGTCACCTCAATCTCCTTCAATTTGTCAATAGCCGCCTTCTTCACAGCCGAGCACCCCATAAGCGTCACAACTGCGCAGATCAGCACCATAGCCGCCAAAATATGTCGTCCAAATCCTTTCATATTCCGCAAAGATAATCAATTTTTACAAAACCCGCATACACATGGAATATATGAAGAAATCTCTCGGCGAACCGGAGAAAACGATAACTCTTGTCGGTTTCGGGCAGAACTTTCGGTTTGTTTTATTAATTTTGTCCGCTAAAATGAATTTCAATGAATAATCTTAAACCTATAGTTGACCAGGAGAGACCTAAGGTCTATATCGAGACCTACGGGTGTCAAATGAACGTAAATGACAGCGAAGTGATACTCTCGATTCTGCAGAAGAACGGGTATGCGCTGACTGAAGACATGGACAGGGCGGACGTGATCCTGGCAAACACATGTTCAATCCGGGACAATGCTGAACAGAGGATATGGGGACGCATCGAGCAGTTCAGGCTTCAGAAAAAGAGGAATCCGCAGGTTGTCATCGGGATTGTCGGCTGCATGGCCGAGAGACTGAAGGACAAACTGCTGGAGAAGGTCGACTTGGTCGCAGGGCCGGATGCCTATAGGAGTCTGCCGGCACTTCTTCGGGACATACGGCCGGACTCTCCACAGATTAACGTACTGCTCTCACGCGAGGAGACATACGCGGACATATCCCCGGTGCGCCTTGACAGGAACGGGGTGTCGGCCTACATTTCCATTATGAGGGGCTGCAACAACGTATGTTCCTACTGCGTCGTACCTTACACCCGCGGAGCAGAACGCAGCCGCGACCCGCATTCGATTGTTCGCGAGGCACGCGAACTGTTCGAGAACGGATACAAGGAGGTGAACCTGCTCGGACAGAACGTGGATTCATATCTGTGGAAAGAATGCGAAGTCGTGAATTTCGCAAGGCTTCTTGAAATGGTCGCGGCCATAAGCCCTGAACTGAGAGTTCGTTTCTCGACGTCGCACCCCAAGGACATCAGCGACGAAGTTATCAGTACGATTGCCACCCACGAGAACATCTGCCGCCACATCCATCTTCCTGTTCAGAGCGGTTCAAGCCGTATTCTGGAAAAGATGAGGAGAAAATATGACAGGGAATGGTACCTGGAGAGGGTTGCGAAGATTCGCGAAGTCATGCCGGACTGCGGGCTCTCCACCGATGTGATTGCCGGATTCTGCAGCGAGACGGAACAGGACCATCAGGACACGCTTTCTCTATTCGAGCAGGTGTGCTTCGACTCGGCTTTCATGTTCCAGTACTCCGAACGCCCGGGCACGCTCGCATCAAGGCACTATCCGGACGACGTTCCGCCAGAAGTGAAGACGGCAAGGCTGAACGAAATCATTGCTCTTCAGACGAAGATGAGTCTCAGGAGCAATCAAAAAGACATGGGCAAGACATTCAAAGTGCTCATCGAAGGACCGTCAAAGCGCAATCCCGACGATCTCTGCGGACGCGCCGGCAACAACAAGATGTGCGTTTTTCCGTCAATGGCGGCCGAGCGTGCGACTCAAGGCCTCGCTCCGCTGGGTGCCGGCAACTATGTGAACGTCAAGGTGGTCGATTGTACCTCGGCGACACTTATCTGCGAAATTGTCTGATGCAACAAAATGTAACCAAAAAACATCTTATTGTAGATTTTAAAAAACTAGAAATATGAAAAGACATCTTATCATCGCACTCGCGACCCTCGCGATTTCAGCCGGTTTCATGTCTGAAGAAGCGGCTGCACAGACTGGAGCAACGGCACAGACCATTACACCAACAGGCTAAGTCGCCATAGAAACCGCCTCTACAGTTTCAAGAGCAGGGAAAGTTCTGGCTGTTGATGGCATACGACTTTCAGCAGATGAGACTTTCAATTATGTATCAGAGCACTGCGGCCTTCCGTACGCCCAGAGGTGGAACAACAGCGCAAGGATTTACGGCGTCGGTAAGGGTCTTCTCATCAGCTCGGCCGTAACGATTCCGGTAGGAATGGCAGGATGCGTATTCGGAACAGCCCTGGTAGTAGGAGGAGGCTTTGCAGGCGGACTCGGAGCGGCATTCGGCGCAGCTTTCGGCGCAGACCCAAGCATATCTCCTGAAACTCAGAGAATTATAAACAACGGAGCAGTTCTCATAGTCTGCGGAGCGACATTAGCCGCAGTCGGAGTCTCCACCCTCATTGCCGGCGCGGTATGCGTCCCTGTCGGCAAGTCCCGCATGAACGACATTGTGGAACGCTGCAACGCCTCAAACAACGGCTACAACGTCACCATGAACTTCGGCCCATGCCCTCACGGCATCGGCATGACCCTGAATTTCTAAAGAAGGTTTCCTAAAGAAGTAGCAGGACAGCGAAAATGTAGAGAAGAAAAGACTGAAGAGCCAGGCTGCCCTTGGACTGGGTTTCGAGGGCAAGGGCGGTGGGGTCTTCGGCAAGAGCGGCGGAAAGTTTTTCGCTGGACGGACGGAGAGTGTATGACCACTTACAGACAATCTGCCCGTCTGAAATCCATGTCGCTCCACCGTTCGAACGGTTGAGAGTCGCAAGGGTCTTATAGTCAGAATAATAGACCAGACCATCCTCCAAGGCTGCATGCTTCTCGGATGCAGCGGCAAGGACATCATCTGAAGGAACAAGCACAATCGGGGTCAGCCCGACTGCACGCGCATCGGCGACAAGGCTTTCTATCCCCTCAATGCGTCCGGCACTCAACTTTCTGTAGGCCGAAACTACAAGCACATTTCCCTTTATGGCCAGGCTGTCGCAGTATTCCCCGGCATCATCAGTCAGAGTCAATACTGTCCCTGCCGCGAAATCATCCTGACGGATGCGCGAATCCACGAAATTCCAACTGCTGTCCGGAAGGGCGTCAAGCGAAAACGCCTGCGTGACACCATCTTTCTCATAAATAAACTCCGGCTCAGAGAAGTCCTTGTACTGCTCGTCCGCGGCGGCTTGAAGCATCGCGCCCGGATGAAAGGCTGTGTAGTCCTTGAGAGGCAGGGCAACCAGCGAATAGATGAGCAGCGCTACCAGAGAGCATGCCGTCAGAGCGAACGAAACATACTTGACCTTCACCGGCCTGTCCAACTCACGCATCGGGATAAATGCCCCGCAGCACAGGGCGCACAAAATGACATTTTTGACAAATGTCTGCAAATGAGTCAGATGTATGGCCTCGCCAAAGCATCCACAGTCCATCACCGGGTTGAAAATCAGCAGGACGAGTGTCAGCAACGTAAAAAAAGTCGTCAGCGCGACCACCGCTATTCCCACGACCTTTCTCCACACCCCGCTCATAAGTGCGGCCCCGAGCACGGCTTCTGTCAGGGCAAAGGCCACTCCGAAGAAGTTTGCGGAAAAATCCATAAACCCGATGTGCAGGAAACTGAAGTAGGACTTCATAATGAACTCCGAGCCAACCGGGTCCATAAGCTTCAATATCCCGGAAATCAGAAATACCGCCCCCAGCACGAACGCACAGAAACGACGGAAAACGTTATAACCTCTCTTCATGGCAGTTGAATATCCTCAAAAAAATCAATCTGAATACAGGCAAAATGGCAAGAGCTCACAAACCGAGGACACTGTCTACCTCCGCCTTAATCTTTGTAAAGATTTCGTCCGGCGGAAGCATTGCCCCGTCCGCGTCCGAGCAGTCTATTCTGATGAAATGAGAATCTGTCCTACACTGTCTCAGATACATGCTCCTCACGGACTTCTGGAACTCTATGCTGGCCTCGTGGATGTCGTGGCCTCCTTCCAGATAGTCCCTGTCCCCACCGCGACGTGACGAGGAAAGTTTCTTCTCTACAAATCCGATGGGCACGTCAAGGAAAATGTTGAGGTCCGGACGAGGGAGTTCAAAATTTCCATACTCGGTGTTACATATCCATTCCCTGAGGTCCTCGGCCTCATCAGGATTACGTAGTTTTGCGCACTGGTAGGCGATGTTGGAATAGACATAACGGTCCAGCAGCACATTGCCTCCCTCCTGCAGAATGCGTTTCATCTGAGGCGCCGCCCCGTGCCTGTCCTCCGCGAAGAGCAGGGCCACAAGCTGCGGATGCACCTGCTCGTTAGTTCCGAAGTCGCCGCGCAGGAAGCGGGAAATCAGCTCGCCGTAGACCGGAGAGTCATAGCGTGGGAAGTGTATGTACTCAAGAGGCTGCGGCAGTGTTTCGAGATATTGCCGCAATTTCCTGACCTGCGTAGATTTGCCCGAACCGTCGAGCCCTTCTATTACTATAAGCATCTTTTTTCTGATAAAATTAGTTCCGCATTGTTGAAAAGTCAACCGAAAACTCGCTACTTTTGCAGCCTGCAAACTTACGAAAATTTTGGGATATATGGACATCAATGGGAAAATCACGGATAACAGCGGATGCGGAGTGAAGATTATGGGAATTGTCAACATCACACCGGACTCGTTCTATTCCGACAGCAGGAATATGGACGCTGACGGGAATGTGCTGACGGACAAGGCCGTGAAAAGGGTCGTGGATATGGTGAAACAGGGCGCAGGGTACATTGACATCGGTGCGTGCTCGACCCGTCCGGGCTCCGAAAGCGTCGACGCTGAGCACGAATGGAAAAGGCTCAAGGCCGTGCTGAAGCCGATCCGCGAGGTCGTGCCTCAGGATGTAAAAATCTCTATAGACACGTTCCGATGGGACATAATATCCAGAACACTCGACGAGATAGGAGAGGTGACGGTCAATGACATATCGGCTGGCGAAGATGACGCGCTGATGCTCGGAGGCGTAGCTGCAAACTCGCTGGAATACATCGCGATGCACAAGAAAGGCATACCTTCGGACATGCAGTCGAGGTGTGACTACGAGAGCGGGGTCACTGCGGCGGTCATGGACTATTTCAGAGAGTTCTCGAAAAAAGCGGACAGGCTCGGCATCAGCAACTGGATTCTCGACCCCGGATTCGGATTTGCAAAGACAGTGGAGCAGAACTACGAGTTGCTCGGGCATCTGAGTGATTTCAAGATTTTCGGCCGCCCCATTCTTGTCGGCATCTCACGCAAGAGCATGATTTACAAGCCACTCGGCCTCAATCCCGAAGCCCCGGAGGTCCTGGTCCGCACGACAGAACTTCACCGACAGGCCATTGCCTTTGGAGCCTCTGTACTTCGCGTTCACGATGTCTCTGACGCAGTCAATGTCAAATAAAGGCGAATTGCTTCGTTGCATGCAAACTTTAAATCCTCACAACCGCTTAGGTTGCTCCGGTTTAAAATTCGCAGTGCGCCTTGCACTTCATCCTTTATTTGACATTGACAACACAAGTATCCTCATTTATCATTGATAGCACATGTATCCTTACTTATCATTGACTATGTATATATCCTCGCCAGGAGCCGAGAAATAGAACTTTTCTCTTGCGAACTTTTCAAGGGAGTCCCGATCGGAACGGAGTTTATTGATGCGGCTGTCCATTTCAGCGGAACGCTGCTCATAATCGCGTATCTGACGTTCCATTGAGGATATGTCCCGCTTCGCCCGTATCCATCCGACAAAAGTATTGCCCGGCCCCATAGTCCACACAATCAGGAATATGCCCATCACAATAGTGACCGTCCACGCGAATGAACGGTGAGGTCCTTTGAATATGTCCTTAACTTTAGAAAAAAATGCCGTTTTCAATGTCAAATGCGCTATGTTTTTGTCGTTTTTGGCAAGTTATTGCCGCAATGTGCGCAAAATTAACTATTTTTGTGAGATTTTACTGAAACTTGCCCGCACTTTTTTCAGAAAGTCTGGCATTATATAGACATATTAAATATAACATAATTATGAAACCAACACTTCTTGTGCTTGCAGCCGGAATGGGCAGCCGCTACGGCGGTCTCAAACAGATGGACGGACTCGGTCCTAACGGAGAAACGATCATCGACTATTCAATCTACGATGCCGTACAGGCCGGATTCGGAAAGGTCGTGTACATCGTCAGGGAATATTTTCTTGAGGACTTCAAGAAACATGTGGCGGAGAGATACAGCCATGTGAAATGCCTTGACGGCACTCCACTTCAGTTCGATTTCGTGATTCAGGAACTCGACAAGATCCCGGCAGGATTCAAACTCAACCCGGAGCGCGTAAAGCCTTGGGGTACCAACCATGCCGTTCTTATGGCGAAAGATGCCATTCACGAACCGTTCGCAGTCATCAACGGTGACGACTACTATGGAAAGGAGTCGTTCAAGGTTCTCGCCGACTGGTTCAAGAAAAACGAGGGTTCAACGGGCAAATATGCTCTCGTTGGCTTCGAGATTGACAACACGCTTTCTGACTCCGGCACCGTATCTCGCGGAATCGGAACTGCCGACGAGCACGGATTCCTCACTCACGTTGAGGAGCATCACAATGTCATCCGTCAGGCCGACGGCAAGATTCACGCGACGAACAGCGAGGGAGAGGATGTCATCCTCGAGGACAAGGCTCTATGTTCAATGAATATGTGGGGCTTCACGCCTGACTATTTTGAGAAGAGCGGGAAAGTATTCGTTGACTTCCTCAAGGAGAACATCAACGAACTCAAGGCCGAATTCTACATTCCGAATGCCGTTGACGCCCTCATAAAGAAAGGAGAGGCAAGTTGCGAACTCATCTCCACCCCTTCACGCTGGTTCGGTGTAACCTACCAGGCTGACAGGCAGGGAGTTGTGGATAAGTTCCAGGAATTTGCGGACAAGGGTATCTACCCTACCCCTCTTTACAAGTGATGAAGAAAAAGAATTTTGACCTTTTTGGGGCTTACGCGTTCTACATACCGGGAGGTACTGGAATATTCTGGCTCACTGTGATGTTTATGCTGGGGGCGATACTCGGCAATCTCATCACGGTAGGCTTGGCTTATGCAGTGTCGGCCAATTTCGCGACCAGGTATGGGATGCTGATTTCGTATCCGGTAATGTTCATTCCTGCCATGCTCTTCGCGTCATCGGCAAGCCGCAGACACATAATGTTCGAGGATGGCATCGCACTGGACAGCAAGAACTTCGGAAAATATCAGGGATGGTGCATGGCGCTCATCGTGTCCATTGCCACCATCGCAACGGCGTTCGTAACCGACATATTTAATGTCATACTGCCGCAGATGCCGGAGACGCTCAAAAAAGTTTTCGAGCAGATGATGGGCGGGCCGCTTTGGGTGACTCTGCTCTGCGTCTCCGTCTTCGCACCGTTTTTTGAGGAATGGCTGTGTAGGGGAATGATTCTCAGAGGGTTGCTTCAGAAGATAAAACCGGGATGGGCAATCGTTCTTTCGGCGCTGTTCTTCGCGATTATCCACCTGAATCCTTGGCAGGCAGTGCCGGCATTCGTGCTCGGGTGTCTCTTTGGATATGTCTACTACAAGACAGGGTCACTCAAGCTGACGATGCTCATGCACTGCGTCAACAACACGCTCGCGACACTACTCAGCCGCATTCCCGGAATGGGAGAGGCAGAAAGTTTCATGGACGTACTGAGCCCGTGGGCATATTGGTTTGAGTTCATTGCTTGTGCGGCAATAGTCGTCGCGGCAGTCGTAGCCATCAGCAGCATAAGGATAAAGGATGGGGAGAAGTCCAACTGCGACAGAATAAAATTTGAATAGGCTTGTCTTCCTGAATGACAGCGAGAAATATTGACATCATGGATTTTTCAGACATTGCATATTGCTCGGACAAGTACCAGTACACAATGGGAAAATCCTTTTATGAAAGCGGGAAAAAAGACAAAATAGCCGTTTTCAATATGTTTTACAGGGTTGCACCGGAGAATAACAACTGGGCAGTCGTCAGCGGAACCGAAGAGGTCGTGGAGATGATTCTCTCAATGGGCGACAAACCGGAGTCTTTCTTCGAGAAGTTTCTCCCCGGAGACGACTACGCCGAGTTCCGGAAATATCTCGCAGGGATGCGCTTTACCGGCAATGTCTATGCGATGAAGGAAGGCGAAATTGCTTTTCCAAACCAGCCGATTATCACGGTGGAGGCTCCACTGATTGAAGCTCAGGTGCTTGAGACACCTCTTCTTTGCATAATGAACCATCAGATGGCTGTTGCCACAAAGGCCTCAAGAGTTTGCCGCAGCACCAACCGTCCGGTCAGCGAATTCGGTTCGAGACGTGCACACGGCCCTTGGGCGGCGACCTACGGGGCAAAGGCGGCAATCATAGCCGGATGCGCCGGCACGTCGAACGTCCTCACAGGAGCATATTTCGACTGCGGTGCCACAGGCACGATGGCTCACAGTTACGTCACGACTTTCGGATGTTCAGTTCACGGTGAATTCGAAGCTTTCGACACCTACATCAAGACACATCAGGGCGAGAACCTCATCCTGCTGATTGACACCTACGACACGCTCCACTGCGGAATTAAAAATGCAATCAAGGCATTCCGCGCAAACGGCATCGACGACGAATATCCTTACGGATATGGAGTGCGTCTGGACAGCGGTGACCTTGCATATCTTTCAGTGGAATGTCGTCACATACTCGACGATAACGGACTGAGGAACTGCAAGATTTTTGCTACAAATTCACTCGACGAATACCTCATCAGCGACCTTGAACGTCAGGGAGCGGCGATTGACTGCTACGGAGTGGGTGACGCAATTGCCACCAGCAAGGCGAATCCCTGCTTCGGCAATGTCTACAAACTCGTTCAAATCGACGGTCTTCCGGTGCTCAAACGTTCGGAGGACAAAGTCAAACTCATAAACCCGGGCTTCCAAATCACATACAGGATAATGAAGCACGATGAGGAAAAAGGGGACATTTTCAAACTCGACGTGACCTGCCTCAGAGGAGACAGCCTTTGCGAAAAAATAGAACGCGGGGAGGAAATCACGGTTTATGACGAATATGACCGCTACAAATTCAAAACCTTCCTTGCCGGAGGATATACAGCGACAGCGCTCCAGATTCCTGCAATCATTGAAGGAAAAAGGACAGCACCCCGACGCAGCCTCGGAGAGAAAAAAGAATACTACAAATACAGCCTCATGCATTTCAGCCCTTCGGAAAGGCGTCTTATCAACCCGCACTACTACAAGGTGGACATTTCAGACGACCTTGCCGACAAAAAGCACGAAATCATCAGCCGGCTTGTGAAGGAGATTAACGAATTCAAGGAATTGTAACAGAAGGAATTATAACATATATATGGAAAAGAATACCGCTCTCGTCGTTGTCGACGAACTCTACGATTTCATTGACGGGTCGCTGGCCTGCATCAATGCGGAAACTGCCGTGAAGGAGACCCTGCGGTTCATCGACACCCACACAGAGGCACAGGATGGAGACAAAGATGTTGAGATACTCGACACCTTCCCGATCTTGTTTATCCGTGACCACCATCCTGCAGACCATTGTTCGTTCGTCGGATTCGGAGGCACATGGCCGGTACATTGTGTGATCGGAACCCACGGAGGCGAGATTCACAAGGATCTGCAACCGTATGCGGTGGAGGAACTGACTTTCGACAAGGGCTGCGACAAGACGTGCGAACAATACTCCGGATTCGAAGGTAAGAACAGCGCGGGACAGTCACTCGATGAGATTCTTGAACTGCTCGACGTGAAGGATGTCTATGTCTGCGGCATCGCGACGGAATTCTGCGTGCGCAAAACATGCGAGGATCTTCTCAAGGCCGGTTTCAAGGTGAAACTGCTCACCAAGGCATTAGCATACGTCAGCGAGCAAGGGCACAGGAAAGCACTTGAGGAGATGAAAGCCGAGGGAATTGAACTTATATAGTAATAATGACACCGGTTCATGATTGAACGATAGGATTAGAATAATAATATAGATGACAGGAAAGGGACTGAAGAGACTTTGGCTGCCTCTGGCAGTAGTGGCGTTCGCGGGAATCCAAGTTTTCGGAATTGACGCGGGACGCACTCTATCGCTGCGCCGCAGTGCCGATTCTCTCGGAAACCTTCTCCCGACAGACAGTTTGAATGTCGGGATTGCAGACAGTCTTGAAACAGAGGAGATTATAAACCCGGCTGATACAATCCGAATCCCCGACTCTCTCGAATTTAAAGACCCTTTCAAATTCAAATATTACATCGCCCTTCGCGATTCTGCCACCCGCGCCTACACCCGCGACACTCTTCTTGCAGCGGGAGACAGCCTCGAACTCGCACGGCTCGACTCTCTCTACATAAAGGATTCTACAGAAATCGCGAAAATCGCATTCGACAAATGGTATAAGGGGCTCAGCCGCAAGGAGAGAAAAAGATATGATTACGAGCAGAAGCTCCCTGCCCTACTCCACCGCAGCGACAGCATAATGCACCGCCAGGACAGCATCAAGGCCTACAAGGACAGCGTCCGCGAAAACACGCCTCGTATCCTCGAAACCTTCGCATTTCCGGATTCGCTCCAATACAAGAGAATAGTCGTTTGGAATGTCGATCAGGACTTCCAGCAGTTCAAGTACGTGAAGCAGGATACGACATTCAATTACTGGTTCAACGAAATGCCTCAGCTCCGTAACGACGTGAATGTCACCTGGCAGGGTGTCAGCGGCTCGGCTGTCCAATACTACAACTACTTCAAGCGCGAGGAAGAGGACAATGCGATTTTCTATACCCCATATAGAGACTATAGCTTCTCCGCATCGACGCTCCCTCAGTATAACACGAAGACTCCATACACAGAGCTCGCCTATTGGGGAACTCTGTTTGCAAAGGACGAAAAGGAAGAGATGAACGTGAGAGTGTGGACCTCACAAAACATTCTTCCGTCCCTGAACCTGACTCTCGGGTTCTATAAGTTTGGAGGCAAGGGAATGCTCCAGAGGGAGGACGTAACCAACAGCAACGCCGTGGTCGGACTCAACTACCTCGGAAAGAAGTATATGATGCACACAGGGTTCGTACACAACAAGATAACGAAGAGCGAGAACGGAGGCGTAACCGACCTGTCGATGATACGCGACACCACCCTCGATGCCCGCGAACTTGCCGTAAACCTGCACAACGCATCGAATGAAATAAAGAAAAATACGGTTTTCCTCGACGAGACCTTCCGCATCCCGTTCAGCTTCATAAACAGACTCAAGTCGAAGAAGGACAGCACGTTCACATATTCCGCGGACACTCTTGACAAGAACATCACGTCAGCATACATCGGACACAGCAGCACTCTGGACATATATTCTAAAAAATATACCGACGTAATCAATTCTTCAAACCCGGAGGCAGCGCAGTTCTACAACAATGCTTTCTACCTCAACCCGACGAGTTCCGCCGACTCGTTAAGGACGTTGCGTCTTGACAACAAGGTGTTCATGAGGCTTCAGCCGTGGGCAAGCGATGCTGCCCTGTCGAAGATTGACATCGGCATCGGAGACAAACTGGCATCATACTACAGTTTCAATCCTGACGTGTACATTTCCGGAAAACTGAAAAACACATACCTGAACTCGGCGTATGTCTATGCCGGGGCAAACGGAAAAATCAAGCGCTATGTCGAATGGGACGCGACGGGACGATACACGTTTGCCGGCTATGAAGTCAACGACTTCCGCGTGGACGCAAATATGAAGTTCAGCTTCTACCCGTTCAGACGGGACAAATACAGCCCGATAGACCTTAAAATTCATTTTGAGACCGGACTTAAGGAGCCGGACTTCTATCAGCAGAATCTGCTCACGAATCACTTCAGATGGAACAACGACTTCAGCAAGACCTCCACGACAAAGATTCTCGGTGAACTCGACATCCCGAAGTGGGAGTTGGCGGCATCGTTCGGATATGCCCTGCTTGCAAACAACCTCTACTATGACAGTAAGGGCATAGTGCAGCAGAACGGCGGCGCGATGAGCGTGATGACTGCCTATCTCCAGAAGAACTTCACTTTCTGGAAGATACACCTTGACAACCGGGCGCTATTCCAGCTTTCATCGAACAACGATGTGCTGCCGCTTCCAATGCTGGCGTTGAACCTGCGATGGTACATCCAGTTCCCGGTCGTGCGGAAAGTGATGGAGATGCAGATTGGGCTAAACACCTACTTCACGACGGCATGGAATGCCCCTGGCTACAGTCCTGTGCTCGGAGTGTGGTACAACCAGACCGCCCAGAAGTACGGCAACTGCCCTTATTACGATGCGTTTATCAACATCCAATGGCTCAAGGCCTGCATTTTCGTAAAGTTCATGAATGCGGGGCAGGGCTGGCCGATGCAGACGAACGACTACTTCACATCACACGGAAACATCTACACCCAGAGAGCCATCAAGATTGGCATCTACTGGCCATTCTATATTTCATCACATAAAAACGGAAAAGCCTCGGCTTCCGGCGGTTCGACTGCCGGCGGAATTACAGGAGGCGCCAGAAGCAACAGCGGAATGAGCAATGCAATACAGAGATAACATCAGACAACGCCACAGAGAAATTTTTGATTTCCTTGCAGGACTTGCCGGTGCGGTCGTAATCGCTGCCACAGTGTGGTGTGCCCATCATTTTGCAACCCGTCCTCAGCCCAACCCCCTTGAGGGAAGAGAACTTGAGTGCGTGTTGGACTTCGGGCAGTACAGAATCGAGGGAGACATACTCTATGCCGGCCTAAGCTATGAGATGCTGCGGGATTTTGCGTCCGAGAACAATTGCAAGGTCCGGATACGCGCATTCACCCGTACGGAGAGCAGCCTTGACTCGCTGATGCGCGGAGCAGCGGACATTGTCGTGCTCCCAAGGTTCGACTCGGTTCTCCATGTCAGCCATATCGACAGCGTTACGAAGTCGCGACCTGTCTGCAAAGAACTGTGCTGGGTGATGCGTAGGGAAGAGAAGGCGGAAATGCGCCGGGTGAACTCATGGATCGGAGACTACACCGGTCGCAGCGAGTTCCGCGAAATGCTCGAACGCTTCCGCTTCATGCCATCGTCCTACCACCCCCACAAGGCATTCATCGAAAGACAGCAGCTCAGCCCTTACGACAGCACCATCCGCGCCTGGGCTGACTCGATAGGATGGGACTGGAGAATGCTTGCCGCCGTCATCTACACGGAATCAAAGTTCGCGATTAACGTCACCTCTGGTGCCGGGGCAAGGGGACTGATGCAGATTATGCCTCTTACTGTCCGTGTCTACAATGTGCAGGATGTTCTGAATCCGGAGGAAAACATCCGTGCCGGGGCAAGTTATCTCGGACGCCTCGACCGTCTGTTCAGGAAATATGCCTCAGGAGATGAGCGTCTGCGGTATGTTTTTGCATCCTACAACGCCGGAGAGACCCGCGTCCTGCGCTACCTCAACGGCACGCCGGAAGACGAAGTTTCCGACTCTGCCCTCAACGCCAACATAGACTCTGCGGCCGTGGAAGGGCTTAGAGCGGATATAGACTCAGCATCTGTCGCCGGACTACCTGCAACAAAAAGTTCCGATCCTTCAGAACAGGCTCACGTCAATCCTGAAATAAACACGTCCGTCACCGCCTACGTTGACAAAATCTTCGAAAACTACCGCAACTTCTGCCGGATCTGCGGGAAGTAAAAACTAATTGTTCTTTGAGGTGATGTAGCTGTGGATGGCTGCGGCGGCTTTGCGGCCGGCTCCCATGGCGAGAATCACTGTGGCGGCCCCGGTGACGGCATCGCCCCCGGCGAAGACTCCCGGATGGGTGGTGACCACATCGTCAGTGGTTTCGAGACCGCCGCGACGAGTGGTCCGGAGGCCCGGCGTAGTGCTGGCTATGAGCGGGTTCGGAGAGGTGCCGAGAGACATTATTATGGTGTCGGCAGGAATCTCGAACTCAGAGCCCGGTATGGCAACCGGACTGCGGCGGCCGCTGGCGTCAGGTTCGCCAAGTTCCATCCTTATGCATCTGATGCCTCTGACATTGCCTTTCTCATCTGAAAGAATCTCAACTGGGTTGGTCAGGAACTCGAAACGGATGCCCTCCTCCTTTGCGTGATGCACTTCCTCGCGGCGTGCCGGAAGTTCAGTCTCGGTACGGCGATAGACAACAGTGACGGTGTCATCAGAATTTGCCGCCCGAAGTCCCTGAAGCCTCAGTGCCGTACGTGCCGCATCCATAGCGACATTACCTCCGCCCACAACCACGACATTACGACCGACGCTGACCGGTGTGGCATAATCGTCCCGGTAGGCTTTCATAAGATTGTTACGAGTGAGGAACTCATTTGCTGAATAGACTCCGTTCAGACTCTCACCCGGAATGCCCATAAACTTCGGAAGACCGGCACCGGAGCCGATGAACACTGCCTCAAAGCCTTCCTTGCCAAACAGTGAGTCCACAGTCATGGTGCGGCCGACGACGACATCCGTCTCAATGTGAACACCGAGGGCGCGGACCGCGGCGATTTCCGCAGCGAGAACCGTGTCTTTCGGAAGGCGGAACTCCGGAATGCCGTATTCAAGCACCCCTCCGGCCTTATGCAGGGCCTCGAAGATGGTCACGTCATAGCCGAGTTTCGCGAGGTCAGACGCACATGCAAGGCCTGCCGGTCCACTGCCTACCACCGCCACGCGATGCCCGTTCCCGGCCGCCATTTTCCCGCCTAAGCCGTCACCCGGGAGAGCTGCATCCTGATGCACAGCAGAGCCGGTTTCTGAAACATCGGACGAAAGTTCCGCCTGATGTTCCCGACTCCAATCTGCAACGAAGCGCTCCAGCTTGCCTATTGCCACAGGTTCGAACTTGACTCCGAGCACGCACGAGCCCTCACACTGGGTTTCCTGCGGGCACACGCGGCCACATACCGCCGGCAGGGACGAATCCTGCGCGATGACGCGGGCCGCGCCTGCAAAGTCGCCTTCGACTACCCTGGCGATAAAATCAGGAATCTTCACATTCACAGGACAGGCCACCACACAGCGCGGGTTCTTGCAGTGCAGGCAACGCGTTGCCTCAAGCATCGCCTCTTCGGCATTATAGCCATAGCACACCTCTTCAAAGTTTGCCGCCCTCCGCTTCGGGTCCTGTTCCCTGACCGGAACTCTTGGTATTCTGTTTGCCATCTTAATCTAACCTACATTTATGCGTTTCAAACGCCTCACGGGAAGCCTGTTCCTGAGGGCGGTACATTCCCTGACGGCGCATGGCCTCATCAAAATCCACCTCGTAGCCGTTGAACTCCGGACCCTCTACGCAGGCGAAACGGGTGCGTCCGCCGACAGTCACGCGGCAACCTCCGCACATTCCGGTGCCATCAATCATAAGGGTATTCAGACTCACCGTAATCGGAAGTCCAAGCTTCTTTGCTGAAAGAGTCGCGAACTTCATCATAATCATCGGTCCTATGGCGACAGCCTGGTCATAGTCCTTATGTTCCTCATTCACAAGTTGTTCAAGCCGGGCAGTGACAAGCCCGTGAAAACCACGGGAACCATCATCGGTGCAGATGTAGAGATTATCGCAGGCCGAAGACATTTCCTTCTCATATATGATAAGGTCCGCAGTCTTCGCCCCCACAATCACATCCACCGCCACTCCCCTCTCGTGCAGCCACTTTGCCTGCGGATAGACCGGAGCCGTGCCCACTCCACCGGCGATGAAGACATATTTCTTCTTTCTCAAATCATTCAAGGGCATTTCCGTGAAATCAGAAGGAACTCCGAGCGGTCCGACGACATCGGCAAAGGCATCCCCCACAGCCATTTCGCACATCTGCATGGTTGAAGCTCCTATTGCCTGAATGACTATTGTCACGGTGCCGGCATCGGTGTCATAGTCACTGATTGTAAGCGGGATGCGCTCCCCTTTCTCGTCCGTTCTGACAATCAGAAACTGCCCCGGAAGAGCGGCCGACGCGACCCTCGGAGCAGCAACTTTCATCCTACATATCGTAGGAGTCAGAAAATCTTTCTCTATTATCTTATACATAAGATATCACTTCTTCACCTCGGCAGTGTAGCCGAGTTTGTTGATAGCCGCGGCAAGCTTTTCGACGGAAGTCTTTGACGCGTCATATTTTATGGTTATAGTCTTCGTCTTAAGATCGACCTTCATATCCTTCACGCCCTTCTCGAAGGCGATGTTGTCGTTGACCTTGTTCACGCATTTTTGGCAATGCATATTTGTCACGAAGACCACCGTCTTAATCTCGCCTTTGGGAGCCTTCATGGCAACAGCCTCCGCATTTACAGTCATAGAAGCCGCCTCAGCCGGACAGCCCATAGCAGTCGTCGCCACAGCAACCGCCGCGAACATATAAATCATTTTTTTCATTCTACAAAGATAAATTAAACATTCTAAAAAATTACGCAGCAAGTGCCTTTTTTTGCAGAATTTCACCTATTTCCACAATGTGAAACGCAGGCCGGCATAGACCTTTATGCCCATCAGCGGCCCCCAGACACAACTGGCATCGAAAGACTGGGAGCGCGGGTCGATATGCCCATCAGCCAAAACATCCCCGGCGACAACAACCTTTTGCCTGTAATTAGTCAGGTTTTCAGCGCCCAAATATATGTCAAGCCCACGGAAGCGTTTCGTAACCTGCGCATACAGAAGAGGATAGACCGGTGTACGGCCGCCAGTATAGAGCAGGTTTCCTTCCGCGTCCTTCATATTCATCATGAAGTCATAAACCCGGCAGGAACCGTTAACAGAGGCCGTAAAATCGAAAATCCACTTGTTCATCGGAGTCGCATACTGGAGATTCAGAACTCCCTTGCATCGGCTTGTGAGCGGTCTTTCAACCAAGCCCTTGTCAGCAAGCTCGATTTTGGCGTTGGTATAGCGGAAAGTAGCCGTGATGGTAAAGCGCTCCACGGGCTCCACATTGAAGTCAACCTGGATGTTGTCCGTGAACGAGCGGCGTCCGTCAAGAGAGTAGAAATCAATCTGATTCACAAAGTGTTCATAATCCACGACCATCTGCTGCACAAACTGTGTGCGAAAATAATCGACGCTGAGATAGGTGTTGGACGATGCTCCGAAAGGCATATAATAGGTCACGTTTCCCCCGAAAGTCCAGGCGTCTTCAAGAATGTGGTCGTTGAACGCTCCGACAAAACGCTTACCGGTGGAAAACACGCCGATATTGTCGATGAGCGGCGTCGAATGCCTCAATCCCCTGCCGCCGTTCGCACGGAGTACGATTTCTTCAATCGGAGAATATTTCAACGTCAGACGAGGGGATATGTGCGGCTTCGATGAAAACGGAGAGCCTTCGACAGTCCCGTTCTTCGAAAAATACCAGTCGCCGCGAAGTCCCGCAATCATTGAGAACTTGTCATCGAAATGGAAGGTATATTCACCGAATATCCCGACATTTCCAAGATTCGTCACGCCCGCAAAAGCCTCCGGCGCCGTAATGCCACGATATTGACGGGCAAAATCTTCATTGTAACTGTCGAGAACGCCGTTCAGTCCAAGCGTAAACTTATGGTTTTCATTCACTTCGTTCTGATACAAAAGATTTATGAAACCGGAGTGCTGCCCGGCAAGGTATTGTGTGGAACCGAACCACGAGTCCATACCCTGATAGCTATAGTCTCCGACGAACGCAATGTTCTGCGAATTGTCCTCGTTCAGAGGAATGCCTACCTTGAGGTAGCCGTTTATGGAGCGGTTCAGGATGTCCGAACCCCAGGGGTTTATCTCATCCGCGGCAAGCCCGTCGCATTTGTAGTTCTCGTGCTCGTAGAAATGCTTCTTTCCATCGGCATCCTTAAGCATCTGCCCTCCGAGTCTGCTGTCGCGCAGAGCCCGCACGCCGAAGCGCACCTGAACGCCGCTTGGAGCATAGTAGAGCCAGCGATTGGCTATGTTGAACTGAAGCATGCGCGGGTCGTCGAGCAAGGTGTCGTGGTTGTGGTCCACAGGGGCGAAATTCCCTGACACATGACCGAGGAGAACTGTGCTCCACCGCTCGCCCATCTGAAGTGAGGAGGCGATGTTGAAGTCCATCTTGGAGTCGCTCATAGCGGCATAGTTCAAAAACAGTGGCTTCTCGTCCGTAGGCTTGCGATGCTCCATGTTAATCTGCCCGGTCATTGACTCGGTGCCGTTGATGACCGATGTTGACCCCTTCGCAATCTGAATGCTTTCCAACCACGGCCCCGGAATGTAGGAGAGTCCGAAAGGAGCCGAAAGTCCGCGCATTACGGGACGATTCTCGTCAAGCATCTGAGTATATATCCCTGAGAGGCCGAGAAGACGTATCTGACGGGCTCCGGTGACGGCATCGGAATAGCCGACCGTAACACTTGCCGAATTCTCGAAACTTTCCGCAAGATTGCAGCAGGCCATCTTGTGCAGACCGGCTTCTGAAATGACCTCTGTTCTGATTTCTTTTCCGCGAGGAAGGTAGTTGCCGGACTGATGACCGGTAAACACCGCCGCCTTGAGGCTGTCCTGCCTCTCGCCATAAATATCCATCGTTTCCGGAGTTTGGGCACGTAGTGCCGCAGTGCCGCACAGGATGAGTGCGACAATCATATACATCGTCTGTTTCATAACATGAAGGCAGTGCACAAAATCCGTTCCCACGAGGCTCTGCCAAGTTGCGATATTAGGAAACGCCTCTTTCGATATTTCCGGATAAATCGCTATTTTTGCGTGTCTTTAGAGAAAAGGGAAACGAGTATGGAACGGCAGCACGCATATAACTCTTTGAAAGATGAAACTTTGTGGGACTTCGCGAGACACGGTGACGCAAAAGCTCTGTCCGTGCTCTACCGCCGTCACTATGACCTGATGTTCAATTTCGGACTGAAATATGTGCGCGATGAGGATGTCGTGAAAGACTGCATTCAGGACATATTCGTGAAATTTTCCGTCAGCCGCCGGCTTTCCCACACAGACTATGTGCGCTCCTATTTTCTGACAGCGCTACGCAACTCGATTCTCGACAAACTTGCTGCGAGGAAGCCAGCCGATGAACTTGACGAGAGAGCGTTCCGGATGGAGATTGAGGACGCTGAAATCGAAAGGATGTTCAGCCATAGCGACGAGCAGGTGATGCTCGGAAAGAAACTGATGGCAGCCTACGAGGAACTGACTGTGAATCAGCGCACCGCCATCTACTTGAGGTTTGTCAGCGGACTGTCCTACAAGGAGATAGCTGCGGTTCTCGGCATCGCTCCGCAGTCCTCAATGAATCTTGTCTCACGCGCTCTCGCGAGGCTCCGGGCAAAAATGACTCCTGAAGAATTCCTCATGGTCTGCGCCCTTCTCGCCTCACGGATTGTTGCCTCACCTATAGTTTAGGAAACCTTCAAAAAATAATTTCAGAATTCTTGAGTATGTTTTTATGAATGTGCCGTTATATAGCGACTAATTCATAAAACACCGTCGAATGGAAAACGGAAAATCTGAGATTCTGAGCGTAGCACGAAGGCTCGTGGGATATGCTAAGGAAAAAGAACGCAAAGTCAGCGAGAAAGAAGTAAACCTGCTTTGGGAGGAGGTGGAACTCCGTGCCGAAGCAGGACGCAAGTCATTGCTGCGCAAGCGTATAAGAATGACTATCATCGCATCGACGGCGGCCGCGGCCTGCATCTGCGCTGTTGTCGTAGGCTCACGGATGAATGCGGACGAGCTTGGCGAACCGCTCGCGGAGCTTGCAAAATGCGCTGAGGCAAGGGATGGTGTCGGAAGCAAGACGCTGCTGGTCATGCCGGGAATGAACGGGATTGAAATCGACGAACAGGACGCGGACATCATCTGGTCCGACAAGGGAACGGTGAGCGTAAACACGATTTCAATCAACCAACCGTCAGACGAGGGATTCAGCAAAATCATAGTCCCGAAAGGAAAGAGGGCACGGCTGACGCTTGCAGACGGCACGCATCTTTGGGTAAACTCCGGTTCAAGGGTCATATTCCCAGGGAGTTTCGCCGAAAATCACAGAGAAATATATGTGGAAGGAGAAGTCTATATGGACGTATTCCACAATGAAAGCTCGCCGTTCACCGTGCAGAGCGGGAATTTCCGCGTGAAAGTGATGGGAACATCGTTCAACATAAGTGCCTATCCAGGAGAGAACCGCTCGTCGGTGGTTCTGGTTGGCGGAAAGGTCAACATCGCCGACGAGAGCGGGAACGAGGTACAGATGGCCCCGGGACAGATTGTTAAGGTGAAAAACGGCAGCATCGGTGCTCCGGAGAAAGTCGATGTGGAGCCTTATGTCAGTTGGGTCAGGAACACGCTCGTATGCCGCAACGAAAGTCTGGAGACAGTGTTCAGAAAGCTAAACCTCGCCTACGACAGGGAGTTTGTGCTCGGGCCGGGCGTCAGTGCGCTTGAAGTTTCCGGAAAGTTGAACCTGAAGGACAGCTTAGAGGACGTACTCCACACAATTTCCTTCGCGGCCCCGATATACTACGAGAACTCCGAAGGAAAGATATATGTCTACAAGGACTGATTTTTCTGAACAACCGAATATAAATCTCAAGAAAAATGAAAATATGAGAAAAATACATTCCCTCAGATTATGGGGTATTTTTGAGGATAGATTTATTTTGGAAGAGAGAGTGTACTGGAGGTACATGACCGATGAGAAAATAAATATAGACCAAAAAGAGCCCGTAAGATGAGGAGAATTTATTTTTTGAAGATTTTAAAAATCATATAATTAACAAACACGCTGACAGATGAGAAACTACAGCATTTTTAGCACATCGGGAGTCTCCCGCATCCTGCTGTCTGCCTGTCTGTGCCTCCTGCCTGCCGGGATTTCCGCGACAGAGCAAGCTCCACAGCAAAAGACGTTCACCGTCGAGATGAAAGGCAGCACGGTCAAGGATGTGCTCGACTATGTGGAAAAGAACAGTGACTATGTCTTTTTCTACGGAAACACGGACATTGACACGGGGAGGACAGTGAGCATTATGGTGAAGAACGAGCCGGTCAAGGTCATCCTCGACAGGATTTTCAGGGGAACCGACGTGAAGTACGAAATCAACGGCAGCCAGATTTCACTGAAAAAAGAAACCGCGAAGAACTCCGGTGACAAGGTCCGGGAAAGACGGAAACTCGTTGGAACAGTCACGGACGCCGGTAACGGGGAGACTCTTCCAGGAGCCACGGTGCAGGTGAAGGGTGACACAGGGATGTGGACCACCACCGACATCGACGGAAAGTATGAGATTGAGGTCACCGACAGGACCGAACTCGTATTCTCCTGCATGGGATTCAAGACCCAGACACTCGTGGTTGGCGACCTCGGAGTGCTCAACGTAAAGATGCCGTCGGACAACGAGGTGCTTGACGAGGTGGTTGTGGTCGGAGCCGGAACACAGAAGAAAGTTTCAGTGACAGGCTCCATCACATCAATCAAAGGTCTCGACATGAAAGCTCCGAGTGCCACGCTCACGAACAATCTCGCGGGAAAACTCGCCGGACTCGTTTCCTCGACCAAGAGCGGAAAGCCGGGCGAGGGTTCAGAGTTCTACATCCGGGGAATCGGAACGTTCGGAGGACGAGCCACACCTCTCATACTCCTCGATGGAATAGAAATCACATCGGAGGCTCTCAACAGCATACCCCCGGAATCCATAGACCAGTTCTCGATTCTCAAGGACGCTTCTGCCACAGCGATTTACGGCTCCAGGGGAGCAAACGGCGTGCTCATAATCACGACAAAGGAAGGAAGCGAAAACACAAAGGCTAAGGTTTCGGCAAACGCCGAGGTTTCGTTCCTCACTCCTATGCAGAAGATGGAGTATGTCGATGGTGCAAGGTGGATGGAAGTATATAACGAAGTACTCACTTCACGCACCCCAACGGCTGCGCCGAAATACAGCGACGAGGCCATCGCCAACACCCGCAGCGGAGTAAACCCGCTCGTATATCCGGACGTTGACTGGTACGGCATCCTTTTCAAAAACTTCACGATGAACCAGAGGATGAACCTTAACGTGCAGGGAGGAGGCTCGCATCTGACCTACTATATGAGCATGCAGGCCAACCACGACACGGGAATGATTAACTGCCCGAAGGATTATGTCTTCGACAATAACTATAACCGATGGTCGTACATATTCCAAAACAACATCAACTACCAGCTCACACCGACGACCCGGGTGAACCTTAAGATGCATGCTCAGTTCCAGAACAACAAGGGACTCGGAAACAACGACACCTCTACTATAATGTCTATGACATCTCCCCTGTTATGTTCCCGCCTGTTCTTCCGGCACAGGAAAGCGACGAGTACATACGCTTCGGAAACAGGGTTTTCTCCGGAAAGAGTGTCTATCAGAACCCATACGCAGTGCTTCTGCGCCAGTTCAAACAAACGAACCTCAACGACATAAACGCATCCCTGAGCTTTGACCAGAAGCTTGACTTCATAACCAAGGGACTGAAGCTCACGGCTCTCGTCGCAATGAACGCGAGGTCTTCGAGCACCTACACCAGTTCGATGGCGCCGTACTATTTTCAGGTAGATACGGATGCGTGGAATCCGGAAGATCCGACGGGCTACAAGGCCATTGCAGTGGGCGACGCAGGTTCGACCTATCAGGTGCAGTCGGGAATATCGAGATGGGCGTTCATGACATGGTACCTCGACGCGAGGCTCAACTGGAGCCGCAGCTTCGGTGACCACAATGTCTCCGCACTGCTGATGTACATGATGCGCGAATACCGTGAGGCACAGCTGCCGAATCGTAACCAGGGTCTCTCCGGGCGCGTCACCTACGATTGGAAGAACCGCTACCTCGCCGAGGTGAACTTCGGCTACAACGGCACGGAGCGTCTTCAAAGAAAGCAGCGCTTCGAGTTCTTCCCGGCAGTGTCCCTCGGATGGGTGGCCAGCAACGAGGACTGGTGGACTCCAGTCAAGGACTGGTTCAACCATCTGAAAATCAGAGGCTCATACGGACTTGTAGGAAGCGATGACACAGGAAAGAATGCAGGAGCGCAGCACTTTCTCTATGTCTCCAATGTCTATACCTACAAAGCCAATTTCTACACCGGCCCTTCCGGCGAATATTCAAAGAGCAACGCCCCTGTCATCAGCGCCTACCCCGTGGAGGACGCCTGCTGGGAAAAGGCACGCAAGCTCGACATAGGAATTGACCTCAACCTGTTCAACAGCCTCAGCATCTCCGCCGACTACTTCCACGACAGGCGAGAGAAGATTCTTATGCAGAGGGGGTCATGGCCATCGATGCTCGGCTACGACACGGCGACACCGTGGGGCAACGTCGGTAAGGCCGACAACCGGGGATTCGACGCCAGCCTCAACTGGACTAAGCAGCTCACCGATGACTTCTCGATGTCCGTGCGCGGAACATTCACATACATAAAGAACAAGCTCGTCTATGTCGATGAGCCTGACTATACCTACACGTGGCAGACGACCGCCGGATGGCCTCTCGTCTCCTACAGATGGGTGGGATATGTGGCCGACGGACTCTTCAAGGATCAGGAGGATATTGACAACAGCCCTGAACAGAACCTCGGAAGCCAGGTGATGCCCGGAGACATCAAGTACCGCGACCTCAATGGTGACGGAAAGATAACGAAGGAGGACCGAACGCTCATCTCCGACTGCGGAACAGCTCCGAAGGTGCAATATGGCTTGGGTGTCTATCTTAAGTGGAAGGGGTTTGACCTCGGAATGTTCTTCAACGGCTCGGCAAAACGCACTATCTTACAATCTCCTATGAATCCGTTCGGTGCTGACACGGGAAGTGAATGGGGAGCTGGAGAAAGGCAGCTGGCCAAGTACATAGACCAGCAGAGATGGACAGAGGCGACCCCGGATCCAAACGCAAAGTATCCGCGCCTCGGAACGCTCTACACCGACGTGCGTAACAACCTTGAAACCAGCACCTACTGGCTCCGCGACGGAAGTTTCATCCGTTTCAAGACCCTTGAATTCGGCTACACCTTCCCTTTCTGCCGTCTCTACTTCTCGGCAGACAACCTCGCCGTGTGGAGCCCGTTCAAGCTTTGGGACCCTGAACTCTCGTGGAACTCGTTCCCACTCCAGAGAACATTCAACATAGGTCTGCAGTTCCATTTCTAAAAAATATGGGAAAATAAGTCACCTCAGATTGAGGATTATTTTTGAGACAAGATGAATATGAAAAGGATAATATATATAATATGTACGATGCTGACGCTCGGCGGCGCGGCGTCATCCTGCGACTTCCTCGAAGTCGTGCCTCCGAAGACCATGGACATTCCGGACACGGTCAAGGACAAGAACAGGACAATCGGATTTCTCTACAGCTGCTACGAGGGCGTCACCGCAATCTATATGCAGAAGTTAGTCCGCAGCTTCATGACTTCGACCGATGAGTTCGGGCTGCCTAACTCATGGGGCGTGATAAGCCAGCAGTATGCCTGGGGGATGGTGAACCCGGGGCAGATTTACAATTCTGTGTGGGACCAGTGCTACAAGTGCATCGGGCGCACCAACAACCTTCTACAGTTGCTCGATCGATACACTCCGGCATACAGTTCCGAGGAGGACATAGCAAGATGGAAGGCCGAATGTCACTTTCTTCTCGGATTCTACCATTTCATTCTTCTTGAAGCCTATGGCCCGGTGCCGATTATCGACCACTTCTACCCTTCAACCACCGACAAGTCGGAGTTCCCGGGACGCTCGCATTTCGACTACTGCGTCACCAGGGTCTGCCAGTGGTTCGACCAGGCCTGCGAGGAAGGTCTTCCCGACTACATGGAGGATACCGCCGAGATAGGACGCGCCACCACGGCTGCCGCCAAGGCACTTAAGGCACGCGCACTTCTCTACGCGGCGTCACCTTTCTGGAACGGTGAGGCGCCTCTTGCTTTCAAGGAATGGAAGAACAAAAACTACGAGACTCCCGGCTACGGCAAAGAACTCATAAGCAGTACTTTCGACCCACAAAAATGGGAGAAGGCGAAGGAAGCCTGCATTGAGGCAATCGATTGGGCAACCGTTCAGGGAAACCGCACGCTCTATCTGCTCGAAGATGCCGAAAGCCGGCGCAAGGCCGAGGGGGTCTCTCTGCCCGACATTCCGGGAGCATCAGAAGACGTGAAGAGATATGCCAGCCTTATGCGCTACCTCGGCTGCACAACGGAGACGGACGGAAACAAGGAGGTCATCTTAGGTTCTGCCTATCCGACTTACTCTGTAAACGACAAGTATCTTGACTGGGAGAACACCGCTCTGCCTCATGCTGTGACGATCTACAATGGGGCACCGACAGGCGGACGCTCCGGCATATCCCCGTTCCTCTACACCGTGGAACACTTCTACACTGCAAACGGCAAACTTCCGAAGGACGACAAGACCTTTGCGGCTGAGTCCGACTGGTTCGCGTCCGCCGGTCTCACCCGCTCTGAAATCATCAACCTCAACGCCATGCGCGAGCCGCGCTTCTATGCCTGGATTGCATTTGACGGAGCAGAGTACGGATCGAAGCTCGCCAACGGAAAGCCGCTCATCGTAAATATGAGGGACAAGGACAAGCAAGGCTACAACCCGTCTAAGGACAACGACCTCAACATCACCGGATTCCTTTCGACCAAGTTCGTTCTTCCGAACCTCACATGGAACGCCAGCAGCAATGGTACGAACACCAAGACGGTGCCATTCCCTGTAGTCCGTCTCGGGGAACTCTACCTCGACCTTGCAGAGTGCTATGCGGCTCTCGGAGATGCGGGAAAGGCCCTCGACAACCTGAATGTTATCCGCGAAAGAGCCGGCATCCCGAAACTTGAGACAAGCGACATCAGTTCCTCAATGAGCCTTATGGACTGGGTGCGTAACGAAAGATTCATTGAGCTTTGGGGCGAGGGACATCGCTACTTCGACCTTCGACGCTGGTGTCTCGCACCGCAACACCTGAAGGCCGGGGCACGCGAGGGGCTGAACTTCACGGTAGTGAATCCGTCATTCGAAGAACTGAACCAGCGGACCAAAATCACCTCGCAGTCCTTTCAGTGGAACGATAGAATGTATCTGATTCCTATTTCCACAAACGAGGTTGACAGTAATCCTCAGTTAGTTCAGGCTCCGTTGTACTAAAGATTCATCCGTATTTTCGGTCTATATCCCTTTTTTCATCAGTCGTGTACGCCCAGTACACTCCTTCTTCAAAAAGGAATCTATCCTCGAAAATACAGACAAATCTTATTCAAGCTTATTTTAAATGTTTATAGAAATATGAATCACATAAAGATAACAAAAGTCACGCTCCTTCTCCTCTCTGTCGCGCTTCTTGCGACGATGGTCTCATGCGAGAAGAAGTTCTCTCCCGAAAACCTCGTGGGAGAGAGGTGGCACACGATTCTGAACATCAAGAACAATGGTGAGCAGACGGTTTCAGTGAAGGCACGCAACGAGGAGACCGTGTGGTCGCTGATTGTTATGAAGAACGGCAGCGAGAGGTCTGCGGAAGGCAGTGCAAGATTGCGCGTGATGAGCTCCGACGAACTTGAACTACTCTTCCCGGACAACAACTACGAAATCATCGACGGCGCAGCATACGAGTTCACACCGTCCCTGCACTTCGCTTCGGACGAGTCCGGCAAGACAATCGACATCCGTCTCAAGTCAAAGGCCGTCCTCAGTGCCATTGAGAGCGACCCGAAAAAGAACTTCGTCCTTCCGCTTGAGCTCGTGAGCGACAGCGACTCGGTGAATGCAAACCGCAACTGCGCCCTGCTGAACTTTGTCGATGGAGCAAAGCCTCATGGTGTCAGCGGCATCAGGATTCTGAGTTCCGATCTGCCTGACAATGACTGGGGCACATTCGGCATAGACCGCCTTTTCGACGGAAACAAGAGCACGGAGTGGCGCTCCGGATTTGCGAATGTAAAGGCTTCACGTTGCTCGAAGTTCCCTGACGACCCGACGGCAATCTGGTGTAATATGGAAGACCACGATGTAGCGGACTATGAGTTTCAGACTCAATTCGTCGGCAAGAACGGAAGTTATGACATTCCGGCCCTCCCATGGAGTGTAGTCGCGGACATGCAGTCATCATTTCAGATTGTGGAGGTCAGAACAACAAGGTTCCTGAACACCATCGAGGGAGGAGTCGATATGTCCTGCTACCGTCAGAGGGTGAAGGACTATGAATACTGGGTTTCCGAAGACAACACCAACTGGGAAAAGGTTGGTGAGGGGACGATGCCGGTCTATGGAGGTGAGACGTTCAGCATCGAGCCGGAACAGGACAAAACCGTCATCGGGCGCTACCTCAAGCTCGTCATAAAGACGCTCCACTGGCGCGAGAACACAGAGGAAGCCATGAAGGAGATGCACGGAGGCAAGTCCTACAATGAGTATCACAGCGCAAACTGGCTCACTGGAGGAGGCAACTGGAACACGGCGAGGGAGAACATCATTAAGGACTCGGATTATGCCACGTTGAAGAAAAGTTCGGCCGTTGACCTCGGACCGGTGATTCTCAACGAGATTGAGGTAACCGTAAGGGATGTCGACTGATAGTCACGACTTGAATGTGTCTCACAAAAAATCTTTATGATATGAAATTGAAAGCAATAATATATTTGATAGCGCTTACGTTGCCTGTGGCCGTTTCCTGCAAGAAGGAGGCGGAGGGCAACTCGGCATCCAACGCAAAGGTAGATTTCACAGCTGAAGCCGGAGTTTTCAAGGGCGGAGAAATGGTTACCATGCTCTCCGAAGGCCTCCAGGCCGACATGGATGCAGTGCAGTTCAAGGTCTCAGATGACGGGGCCTTTGTTCAGGAAAACGGCGGGGAGTTCCGCTTCAATGGGACAAAAGGAGCGTCATTCAGAGCATGGTTCCCATCTGACGCAAAGCGCGCTGACGGCAAGATCGAGTTCAGCGCGGCCGCCGATCAGAGTACAGGAGCAGGACTTGTGGCGAGCGACTTCATGACCGCATGCGCCGATATTGCAAAGGCTACGGCCCAGCCCGTCAAGCTCGCATTCAGTCACAGGATGGCCAAGATGAGGGTAGTCCTCAACGGGTTTGACGCTGCGTCTGTAAGGCTTCGCGGGGCAAGGCTGCCGATTGTGTGGGAGTACAGCACCAACAAACTGTTTTCAAAGGACAACGCGGAAGCCGTGCCGGTGATGATGAACAGGCAGGAAGAGGGCGTTTTCCTCGCCATGCTTCCCGCACAGGCGCTTGATGTCACGGCTTCGGAGGAAAACCCTTTCATCACGGTGACGACGGAGGGAGGACGCACTTTTACATGGAATCCGGAATCAGCGTTGCGTCTCTCGGAAGGAAAGGCGCTGGTTGTCACGCTCACCAAGGCCATAACAGGCACTGAACTGGTCGCCGTTTCGCTGGAGATGGAAGCGGCATGGGGAGACGAATACACCGACGCCACGGCCTCGCTTGAGGAAATTGTCGGGGAGGAACGGAAGCTTGACGGCAAGGCGCTCGGATTTACTGTAGAGAGCGAAATTCCGAACAACCCGTGGGCCGGAAACCTTGCAAGCCTCTTCGACGGGAACTATGCATCTTATTGGTATTCAAACTGGATTACGGCGCAAGGCTGTGTGTCGGACGAAAACACGACTCGTATCTTGCTCCCTAAACCTTACGACATCAGCCACATAAACTGCAATGGGAAAGATCATGTCTATGAGGATTTCACCTTCAAGAATTTCTTTTCTCTAAACGCGACTGGCGGAAGTCCGAAAGCTGCGGTATATCTTCCGTGGACCGTTATTGTCGATATGAAATCAGTCTATAACGTCACCAAAGTCGCCACCACTATCTGCGACGACTTCATCAACGCGAAGAAAGCCGGACATCGTTCTCTGTTCCAGAGGATTAAAGACTACGCCTATTATGTCTCCAACGACAAGGTAAACTGGACCCTCGTCGCAGAAGGAACGATGCCTGTCTATGGAGAGTCAACATTCACCGTCACGGCAGACCCGAAAAGACGTCACGCCGGACGCTATCTGAAATTCGAGATAAAGACAATGCACTGGAGGGAAAAGATGACAGAAGGAGCGAGCGAGGACGACTACCACGCAGCGAAGAAATGTTCCGCGACAACCATAGGGCCGGTCATTCTCGGTGAAATTGAAGTCTGGTGCAAATAAAAGAGTCTTGCAAAAACACAAGGAGGAAATAACATGAATATGAACATAAAGACAAACTCTGCGTTCATCCTGTCCATGGTGATTGTCGCCTGCGGATGTAGCAGGGAAATGGTTTCGGGGAGCGGACTTGAAGTGAGACTCTCCGCAGAGGAGCAGGTTACAAAGACCGTCACTGATTTCGGAACCGGAATCACGAGATTCAGCGAAGGAGATGCCGTTTCCGTCTGGTCGGAGGGGCTTGCACCGGACATGAGCGGAGTGCTTTTCACCGTTGGAGCGGATGGCGCACTGGTGCAGGACAGCAAGGACAAGACAAAGTACAGGTACTGCGGTGACGAGGGAGGCTCGTTCCTCGCCTGCTCTCCGGCTTCTGTGGAAAACAACGGCACGGCAGTCGTTTTCAGAGTGCCTTCAGACCAGAGCTCGGCATCAAAGTTTGTCGCTGCCGACTTCTTGACGGGCAAGGCCTCAGTCGAAGCCGCGCAGTCGGCACCGGTAGCGATAAAGTTCGCACACAGGGCTGCGCTCGTCAATGTCACAACGGCAAAACTGCCGGGAGAATACGGAAGCGCAGCGGAAACCATAACCATAGGCGGAGTGCTCACATCCCTCGAATGGGACAGGGCATCCGACAAGGTCTGCACGATAACCGATGCCGAAACCGGCTCAGTTACAATGTGGAAGGCGTCTGACGGGCTGTTCGCCGCGGTCGTTCCGGCACAGGAAATAGCCGCCGGCAAGATATTCCTCACCATCAGCACCGACGACGGAAGGACGTTCACCTACAAGCCGGCAGCCCCGATTGCGCTCAAAGCAGGTGACGTATTCAAACTTGAGTTCTGAACCGAGACGCGGCAATAATAATTCAAATCAATCCGATAATCAAATGAAACAAATACTCAAATTCGCCCTCATGCTGGTACTCGCCGTCTCAGCATCGGCCTGCGACAAAAGCAGCCCGCTCGACAAATACAAAGATCCGAAGTGGCACGAAATCACGGACGATGACACTCCCGACACTCCCCTTCCCGACAAGCCAACGGTGGAGGTAAGAAATAAGAAACTCTATGTGAACGGAGAGGAGTTTTTCGTCAAGGGAGCGGCCATCAACGGCGGAAACAACAAGGGAGACGGCTCCAACCCGTTCTACGACACGGCCCACGAGCGTGGGGCAAATGTTGTGAGGACATATTCCCAAATTAATATGAGCGTCCTCGACGACTTCGCGCGCAAGGGAATGTACATCAACATGGGCCTTGTCATCGGCAAGGAATCAGAAGGCTTCGACTACAACGACGACACGGCGAGGAAAAAGCAGATAAACACACTCAAGAGCGTGGTTGACAGGTATAAGAACCATCCGGCAATACTCATGTGGTGCATCGGTAACGAGGTGGAATCCACGACAAAGGCCGACGGGACAAGCTTCAAGCTCAATGTGAACGTGTGGAAGGACATTAACGAGATCGGAGAATACATCAAGAAAGTCGATGGCAGACCGGTGACATTGGCGATTATGGGAATATGGTCAGGACTCACCGAGAGCCTGAAGAAATATATTCCTTCGCTCGACATACTCTGCGTCAACAACTACGAGGGTTCGGTGGAGAAACTCAACTCGAACTATCAGGAAGCAGGGTTTGACTATCCGTACATACTTTCGGAGTTCGGAATCCGCGGTACATGGGACTGGCAGACCCCTCACACGGACTGGTTCACGAAATCGGCGAACGGAGGCCTCATAGAGCCGAGCGGAAACGAGAAGGCTGCGGTCTACAAGAAGATTTACACGGACTGCGTGAGCGCCTGCGCGGACAAGGGTTGCATCGGCTCATTCGTTTTCCTTTGGGGATGGCAGAGCCACGGGGATGTGCTCAACTGGTATGCGATGTACGACCAGTTTGAGGCATCTGCGCTTCCTACCGTCGAGGCTATGGAGGAGATGTGGACAGGTGAGGCACCTATGAACTCCGCTCCAGTGATTGCATCGCGTGAGGACGGAAAGACCGGAGGCAAGATTTACATCGACGGCAGGACATCCGACCAGAGCATCGCACTCGCCCACGGAAGCCAGCACATGGCATCAGTCGATGCCACAGACCCCGACGGGGACGAACTGACTTACGACTGGAAAATCATCCCGGATGTGCGACAGGATGTGGGCAAGGCCATGTCGCCGATTGCGGGACTGTTCACTGGCAAGATGGGGGCTCAGGTAAATTTCAAGGCTCCTTCCGCAACCGGCTACTACAGACTGATTGTCTATGTGAGAGACAAGGCGCATGGGACTGCCTCCTGTGCAGTCATACCATTTAAAGTAAATTGATTTGAAAAAAAACAAATGAAAAGAATCTTTTATATAATGGTTTTATTGCCACTGTTAGCGGCGTGCGGGAGTGCGAAGGACGGCTATAAGCTGGTCTGGAGCGACGAATTCAACACCGATGGGCCGGTCGACACGACATCGTGGAACTTCGCGTCAGGCTTCCGCTACAACTTCGAGGACCAGTGGTATCAGAAAGACAACGCATGGTGCGAAGACGGCTGTCTCGTCATCGAGGCCCGCAAGGAACGGTTCCCAAGTCCGCAGTACAAGCCTGAGAGCAGTTTCTGGGGAGACAAGAGGGAGTTCGTTGAATACACCTCATCGCGCGTCAACACGGCCACAAAGCGGGAGTTCCTCTACGGACGCTTCGAAATGCGGGCGAGGATTCCTGTTGCAAAGGGCGCCTGGCCGGCATTCTGGACGCTTGGGACAGGATGCGAGTACGGTGGAATGCCATGGCCGCAGAGCGGTGAGATTGACATTATGGAATACTATCCGGTGAACGGAGAGCCTCAGATTCTCGGCAATGTGGCAAGCGGCGCTCCAGGAACGAGCAAGGCGTATTGGAATGCCAAAAAGGTTCCGTTCAGCCATTTCCTTGAAAAGGACCCGAACTGGGCAAGCAAATTCCACGTCTGGAGAATGGACTGGGACCGGGACTGGATTAGACTCTACCTCGACGATGAACTCATAAACGAGGTAGATATCAATCAGATGTGGAACACCGGCAGCTGGTCCGGCTACAACCCCCACCGCCACCCTCACTACATCTTGCTCAACCTCGCGCTTGGCGGCTCGAACGGAGGCCCGATTGACGACGGGGCCTTCCCGATGAGGTATGAGATTGATTATGTGCGGGTATATCAGAGGTAAAGTCTTTGAGTGTCTTTTTGGTCTATATTCGTTTCTTCATCGGTCACATACGCCCGGTATGCTCCCTCTTTAGAAAACGAATCTATCCTCAAAAATACATCTCAAAGCTCACAAGTGCTTTATAACGAAATATTTCAAATAATTAACAACACAAAAACATGAAAACAAACACAACTTATTATGCCCCACCCATTTTGACAGAAATGGAGTTCGCGGCAGAAAACGGATTCGCGGCAAGCGATGCCACAAATGCAAATGCAAAGACAATTTCCGACTGGGAAAACGGAAACGACGACTGGTTCCAAGTCAACTGATGATTAACCAAAACAATTACACAGACGATGAAAAATACATTTTACATAGCATCCGCATTTGCAGCACTTCTGGCAATCGGCTGCAACAAGTCAGAACAACCTGCAGGCACTCCGGAGACGCCGGCGAAGGAATCCGGAATCGTGCTCTATGCACAGGATATCAATGCCATAGGCAGCAAGACTACAACTACGGAAGATAACGGCAAGTTCACTGTAAATTGGGTCAATGGGGACCAGTTGGCGGTGTATACTGTTCCGGCAGGATTCACACCTGCTCCATCTAATGATTTTGATGCGACAAAAGAGTGGCAGACCAATTACCCGGTATGTTTCACAACTAACGGAAGTACCTCTGCGAACGGATTAAGAAAGTTCGTTTTGTATGAAAAAGACGAAACAAAACTTGCGAAGTTTAATGAAAACTACGAAGCGGGAAACCTCGACTGGTACGCGATTTATCCTTACACAATGGGCACACCGTCACATTCAGGGAAGGGGATGGTCGGCTTCGGCTATACAGAGAACGGCAATCCCATTGCGGTTCAGAACGGAAATGACAATATGGAGCACCTAAGTAAGACTGATGCGCTTTTTGGTAAAGTCACAGACACTAAAACTCCGGAAATTCAGATGACGCATATCGGCACACTGATGGAGTTTACAGTTTGCAACAAGATGGATAAACCGTTCAGTGTCAAATCAATCACTATTGAAACACCGACGGGAACTGTAATCGCAGGACAATTCCGTCTGCACATGACAGAAGAGCCATTCTTCGTGGCCAGTGATGCCAGAAATCCGACCAACATCTGCGCACTTACCGTATCTAACGGTGAGCCTCTTGCAAAAGATGCAAGTGCTAAATTCTATCAGATTCTCGCTCCGTTCCATATTGAAGCCGGCAAAGATGTTACAATCACCGTAACAACAGACAAAGGTTTCTGGTCAAAGACAATGACCGCAACCGGCAACGGACTTGACTTTGCGGCAGGTGCAAAGAGTTCCGCAAATCTTAATGTTGATGCCCTTGAAATGGAGAAGGAGGAAATTGCGACAAAACAAGTTATTTTAGGTTTCTGTAACAATGCAGGAGGAAACATTGACACACCGTTGCTTTCAATCACAGGCTGCAAAACATACACAATTGCAGCAGGGACACAAAATCAAAGTCAGATTGACATTGTGGCTTGGCATAAAAGCCTAATTACATTAGGAGCACCGAACTACAAATGGATGCTATATCCTGATGTCACGAAATGGACGGTCAGAAACGGGACATCGTTTAAGCGTGCAAATATTTCACAAAGTGATTTTGACGGTTTCACGAAATACTCAGCTATAGTCAAAGCATACGACAACGCAACGGATGGATTTGATATGTTCCAGATTAACGAAGGCAAGGACAATTATGTCTTTGTCAAAACAGCCTCTGAACAATATGCTGTCATAAGGATTGATTCGCTCAACAACAAGACACTAGGAGACAGTAAAGACAAGTATGAGTCTGTGACACTGACTGTAAAATATGCTAATCAAGAATAAATGACAACCAGAAGAAATTTCATAAAAAGTATGGGGACGATGGCGGTGGCTGCCGCCGTCGCCCCTGATTTGCTTGCCGGGGAACTCTCCGGTGAACGCAAGTTCCATGACGGCGAGAGCGTCAGATTCAGACAGTCACGAATAAGGCTGGACAGCAGTTGGGACGTGATTGTGGTCGGAGGAGGGCCGGGCGGATGCACGGCCGCCATAGCCGCAGCCCGGGAAGGCGCTAAGGTGCTGCTGATTGAGGCGACCGGACAGCTCGGAGGAATGGGAACTGCTGGAATGGTGCCTGCGTGGTGTCCGTTCTCGGATGGGGAGAAAATCATCTACCGCGGACTTGCGGAGATAATCTTCAACGAGTCAAAAAAAGGCGTTCCTCACGAGCCTAAAGGCAAACTTGATTGGGTAAACATAAACCCGGAATATCTTATGAGGGTCTATGACCGCATGGTCACGGAATCGGGAGCAAGCGTCCTATTCTTCTCGCGTGTCGCCGCTGTCGAGAAAAGTGCGGACGACACGGTTGATGCCATCATCGTTGCCAACCAGCTGGGGCTCACCGCATTCAAGGCAAAGGTTTTCGTCGATGCCACAGGAAACGGAGACCTCTCAGTCTGGGCAGGAGCCACATATATGAAAAGTGACGTACTTCAGGACTCCACCCTCTGTTTCGCCCTCGCCAATGTAAACGGCGAGAAATACTACGGAGGCCTTCACAGCGACAATAAGCAGAGCCCGATTCACAAGGTCGTTGGCCCGGATGGGAAATATCCCCTCACGGGACACCATTTCTGCATGAACCTCATCGGGCCGAATGTTGTGCAGTTTAACGCCGGGCATATTCACGTTGACACAACAGACCCACGTAGCGTCACCGAGGCAATGATGACAGGACGGCAGGTGGCTCAACAGTATCTCGAGGCCTGCAAGGAAGCCTGTCCGGAGATTTTCGGCAACGCGTTTGTCGTCAAGACAGCGTCTCTTCTCGGAATGCGCGATGGCCGCCGCATTGTTGGGGACTATGTCTTCACCAAGGAAGACTGGAACGCACGCCGCACATTCGAGGACGAAATCGGCCGCAACAGCTACTACCTCGATGTGCACAAGAGCGGCTTCAAGCCGGTTCATTACAAAAAGGGCGACTCTCACGGAATCCCCTACCGTTGTCTAACGCCGAAAGACCTCAGGAACGTGCTCACGGCCGGACGCTGCATCTCCACTGATGAGGAAGCCTTCGGCAGTCTCCGCGTGATGCCGCCGTGCCTTGTGACCGGGGAAGCCGCAGGAGCAGCCGCTGCGATTGCCATTCAGCAGTCCCGCTGCGATGTGCACGCCGTTGACGTGCAGTATCTGCGCAGGCGCCTTCGTACCGAAGGGCAGTATTTTCTATAACGAAAATATTGTCCTTCCGGACTTCCTCATATATAACTCCATAACCATCAGAATTTTATGAATTTCATTCTCACTTTCCTCGCCGCTATTTCCCTCGGCGGAATCTGGGACTTCAGATTTGAAGAGAATAAGTCGCTCGAACAGGTCTATGACCTCGACTTCACGGCAAACGACAAAATGTGCGTCCCGGGATGCTGGGACATGATGCCGGACTACTACCTCAAGCGCGGAACAGCCCTCTATCGACGGACTTTCACGGTCGAAAAGGACTTCAAGGATGCCGTGCTGGAGATCGAGGGCATGGGACTGCGCGGACGGTTCGCAATTGACGGACGCGAGCTTGGGGAATACCCGTATCCATACGCGAAACTTGAAATTCCGGTCGGAAAACTCTGCAAGGGAGAGCATGAGATTGTCGCTGCCCTTGACAACCGCTTCGACAAGGAGAAGATGAAACTAGCCAGATCGTTCTACGACTTCTATCTCTTCGGCGGATTCTACCGAGGAGTGAGGATTGTCGAGAAAGAGCCTAAGGTTTTTGTCCGCACGCTAGACTATCGGACAGGACTGATCGAGGTCGAGGTTGAAGGAGGCCGAAAGTTCCGCAAAACTCTCAAGGACTTCAAATTGTGGAGTCCCGAGGAGCCGAATATGACTACGATTGAGGTAGATGGCAGGAAGGTCCGCTTCGGTGTGAGGCAGATTGAGGCGCGGGACAGAAAGCTCTGGCTCAACGGAAAGGAGCTGTTTCTCAAAGGTGTGAACCGCCACGACCAGAGCCCTCTTGGAGGCGCTACCGTGCCCGAGATCGAGTGGGTTCAGGACCTGCAGCACCTCAAGGACCTCGGAGGCAACTTCATCCGTGGGGCACACTACCAGCAGGCCGACCGCTTCCTCGAACTCTGCGACGAGATGGGCGTGCTCGTTTGGGAGGAGTCCCTCGGCTGGGGCAACGGACAGGACTATACCAAGAGCGTCGGGGACTGTACCGACCCGGAATTCCGGGAGCAACAGATCAAGCAGACTCGGGACATGGTTCGAAACAGTTTCAACCACCCGAGCGTAATCATCTTCTCTTTCCTGAATGAGCCGGGAAGCACCACAAAGGAATGCAAAAGCCTGATTGACGAACTGATAGCCACGGTGAAGGCTGAGAATTCCGGAAGGCTCGTCACCTTCGCCTGCAACATGGGAGTGAACGACATCTGCAACGATAACACGGACCTCATCGCCATCAACAACTATCCCGGCGTGATCCCGTGCTACCCTGGCGAGCCTGCCACTCTCAGAAAGAAAGTGAACGAAAGCTTCGACGAAATAGTAGCATCTTTCCGCACGCGCTATCCCGACAAGCCTATCATGATTTCCGAGACAGGATACGGTGCCGTCTATGGCTGGCACGACCAAGCAGCGAGCGTCTCGACTGAAGAGTTCCAAGTTGAGTACCTCACCTACGCATTTGAGAACTTCTGGAACAATCCAGACATCATAGGTTTCGCCGTATGGCAAATGAACGACAACCGCACCTACTCCCGCAACAGCGAGGACCAGCCGGCAAAGCAGTTCATGGCCATGAGCCACGCCGGCATCTACAACTTCCTCCGCCAGCCGAAGAAATCCGTAGAGACCGTCCGCCACTATTTCTCCTTGAAATAAGCATTCAGTTTTTATCCGTCATTTTGCATTGTGTAATAGTATTTTTTTAGAAAATATCCCTATTTTTCATAACTTTGCGGATTATTGCATAATTTTTCCGCGTCCAAAGCGGGACTATTTGACTTAAAAAACAATAAACGTAAAGATACAATGAAAGATTTTGTAAAAATGCTTCTGGCCGTGATGGCCGGAATGCTGATTTTCTCGGTAATTTGGGTAATCATGATGTTCAGCTTCATCGGCTCCATTGCCGCGCTGTCATCGTCGGACACACCGGTGATTGCCAAGGAGGGCGTACTCAATATGGATCTCTCAAACATCGTACTGAGCGAGCAGGAACAGCCGTTCAACTTTAACGGAATGTTTTCCAAGGGCACGCAGCCGACGAGCGTCGGAATATGGAACGCGGTGCAGGCAGTGAAGATGGCCGCGGCCGACCCGGGAATCAGATTCATCTATCTTCGTCCTGACGGGATTTCAGGAGGAATTGCCGAGATTGAGGAGTTCCGCAAGGCTCTCGCAGATTTCAGGCTCAGCGGCAAGGCAATCGTGGCATTCACGGAGAACCCTTCCAACGCGAGCTATTACCTCGCCAGCGTAGCCGACAAAGTCTATGTCACCGGCAGCAAAGGCGGTATGAACACCCTCATCGGACTGTCCTCGCAAATGTATTTCCTCAAGGACATCCTCGATAGGCTCGGGGGGAATATGCAGCTCATCCGCCACGGAAAGTACAAGTCCGCCGGCGAAATGTATATCAAGAGCCAAATCTCACCGGAGAACTACGAACAAAACAAAGTGATGATAAGTTCCATCTGGAACAGCTGGGCATCGCAAATTGCAACTTCGCGGGGAATTGAACTGTCAAAATTCAACGAACTGATTGACAATCTTGAACTTAACGAGCCGCAGGATTTCGTGAAATACGGACTTGCCGACGATGTGCTGACGCGCGAACAAAGGGCACAGAAACTCTGCACCCTCTACATGACCGAAGACATCAACGCCATCAGCTTCATTCCGTTCGAGGACTATGTCGCAGTAAAGACGACTACGCCTAAGTTCAGCACGAACCAGATTGCGGTCATTTATGCCGACGGAGAAATCGTTGACGGACGCGAGGTCGAGAATGTCGCCGGAGACCGCTTTGCAGAAATCATCGCCTCTGTTCGCGAGGACGACATGGTGAAGGCTGTCGTTCTCCGTGTAAGCTCTCCGGGCGGAAGCGTCCTTGCCTCCGACAAGATTCGCAAAGAGCTCCAGCTCCTCAAGGAGAAGAAGCCTCTCATCGCCTCCTACGGCAACTATGCGGCATCCGGCGGATATTGGATTTCAGCCGACTGCGACTACATCTTCTCTGACGCCACAACCCTCACCGGCTCAATCGGCGTGTTCAGTCTCATCCCTGACTTCGGCAAAACCGTCAAGGAACTCGCCCACGTGAACGTGACTTCCATCAACTCGAACAAGCACAGCGACATGTACTCCGGAATGCGCGCACTTGACAAGGACGAGATTGCCTATCAGCAGAAGAGCGTAGAGCACATCTACGACGAGTTCACAGGCATTGTGGCAGAGGGACGTGACCTGCGCAAGACTTATGTGGATTCCATAGCACAGGGCCGCGTGTGGACAGGAGCCGATGCAATCAAGATCGGTCTCGTCGATGAAATCGGAGGTCTTGAGGCTGCGCTTCTCAAGGCAGCCAATACGGTAGATGGAAGCGAATCTCTCGACAATTTCTACATCGCCTCCTACCCGGCAGCCCAGACCACATGGGAAGCTCTCCTCGCCACATTCCAGGGGCAAAGCACTCCGGTAATCTTCGCCGGCACACCGCTTGAGGCCGTTGAGAAAGCCTTCCGCAACGTCAGCACAGCCCAGTCCGGAAAGGCCTACGCGCGTATGGAGAACGAGTATGTGATAAGATAACTCAAGTTTCGCAAGTGCGAAACACCACTTTTGAGCCCTTGTGGCGAGGGTAAGTCCCCTCCCCGAGGGAGGGGATTTAGGAGAGGGGTAACGTGGACAAAAAGAGTGCGACCGCCGTAGTTGACGAATTGTCAAGTTCGGCGGTTTTTTGTAACTTTGCACGTTTTCACGTTCAGCGTGAGATTCATTGATTTTGACGAGGAAAGAAATATGGAACAGACGAATCCTTCGGTTAGCGAATACAACGACGACAGCATCAGAACCCTTGAAGACGTGGTTCACATCCGGAAAAGACCGGGAATGTACATCGGACGGCTCGGGGACGGCAGCAATCAGGGGGACGGTATATATGTCCTGCTGAAAGAGGTCGTGGACAACTGCATCGACGAGTTCGCGATGGGATTCGGAAAGAACGTGAAGATTGACATCGACGATGCCGGAAAAGTGACGGTAAGAGACTTCGGACGAGGCATTCCGCTCGGAAAACTGACGCTCGCGGTGAGCAAACTGAACACAGGCGCGAAATACGACACCAAAGTCTTTCAGAAATCCGTTGGACTGAACGGAGTGGGTACAAAAGCCGTGAACGCGCTGTCGTCATATTTCCACATTGAGGCCTACCGCAACGGCAAGACGGCAAACGCCACCTTCAGAAGGGGACGACTGCAGGAAGAAGTCACCGACAAGGACAACGTCAGCACAAAGGAGAAGAACGGAACGCTCGTGTGCTTCGTTCCGGACGTGGACATGTTCGGAAATTTCCATTTCAACATGGAATTCGTCGAAAAGATGGTCAAGAACTACTGCTACCTCAACAAGGGACTGACCATCACGCTGAACGGAACGCCGTATATGTCGAAAAACGGGCTTCTGGACATCGTGAACGACAATCTTTCCGAAGAGCCGCTATATCCTCCGATTCACCTTGAGGGGGAGGACATCGAGGTCGTGCTCACCCACGGCAACGCCTACGGGGAGAACATCGCTTCGTTCGTGAACGGGCAGAACACCCGCGACGGAGGAACGCATCTGGCGGCCTTCCGCGAAGCTATCGCAAAGACACTCAAGGAGTTCTTCAAGAAAGACTATGCTCCTGAGGACATCCGCCAAGGAGTCATAGGAGCCATCAGCATACGCATTCAGGAGCCGAACTTCGAGGGGCAGACCAAGACCAAACTCGGCTCGACCTACACCTATGAGCAGGAGGTTCTCGACGAGAACGGCAACCCGGTGAAGGACGCAAACGGAGCGAACAGAATCGAGAGAGGACCGACAATCAGGGCCTTCATCAACGACTTCATAAAGACGAATCTCGACAACTATCTCCACATCCACAAGGACATCGTGCCGGTGATTCAAGCGAAGATCATAGCTTCCGAGACAGAGCGCAAGGAAATCTCCGGCATCCAGAAGAAGACCCGTGAGCGCAACAAGCGCACGAACATCTACAACCGCAAGTTGCGTGACTGCAAACTGCATTTGGGAGACAGGATCACCGAGCAGAACAAGGAGAAGATTGATCTCACAAGCATATTCATCACCGAGGGAGACTCCGCAAGCGGTACCATCACCAAGGCACGCGACGCTCAGACCCAGGCGGTGTTCAGCCTCCGAGGAAAGCCCATCAACTGCTACAAGGAGAGCCGCAAGAAAGTGGCGGAGAACGAGGAACTGAACCTGCTTCTGAACGCGCTCGGAGTGGAAGACGACGTCGCGGACCTGCGCTACAACAGAATTGTTGTGGCGACCGATGCCGATGACGATGGAATGCACATCCGCATGCTCGTGCTGACCTTCTTCATGAAATACTACCCGGAGCTTATCCGCAACGGACACGTCTACATTCTGCAGACTCCCCTCTTCCGCGTGCGCAACAAAAAGGAAGCGATTTACTGCTACGACGCTGTGGAGAAGGAGAAAGCGATACGCAAACTCAAGACAGGCGTGGAGATTACGCGGTTCAAGGGACTTGGTGAGATTTCGTCTGACGAGTTCAAGGACTTCATCGGCGAGGGCATGAGACTCGACCCGGTGACACTGAGCGACGAGGAGTCGATCTCCGAGATTATGGAGTTCTACATGGGCGACAACACCATTGAGCGTCAGAATTTCATACGGGGCAATCTTCGTAGCGAGGAGGAACTTGAAGATGTAAACATTTGATACGACATCCCTAATTTCGCTGATTGAATAATTGACTCAAGTTTCGCAAGTGCGAAACACCACTTTTGAGCCCTTGTGGCGAGGGTAAG